>Ga0310344_10000117_pt1 | contig 66040 bp, 72 predicted proteins | sample HC15DNA20200_MG_FD_203801 | JGI IMG/M metagenome (GOLD analysis project Ga0310344, IMG submission 203801) | Marine microbial communities from station ALOHA, North Pacific Subtropical Gyre - HC15-DNA-20-200_MG | ecosystem: Environmental > Aquatic > Marine > Oceanic | place: Pacific Ocean: North... | reverse complement strand
TTCGTCACTCAACCATTTACCGCACTTCAACGTGGTTATACTTACTGGATAATTTTTAAAGTAGATAGTGACGAAGAAGTAATTACAATCCCAGGATTAATCACTCCTAAATATTATGGCACGAATGATCCAGGTGAGGGTTATGGCAAACTTATATCAGGATGCACTACTACAACACCTATACCACCAACCGACGTAACTTTATCAAGTTCTCAAGAAACGTGGATTTTAGGTTGGTTTGGAACCTGCTCCGACACAGAAATACCTTTTGATTTTACTCCATATAAAGATAAAATTGCTGGTATTTATCAAGTAAATGAGTTTTCCAATTCATTCAAGCAATATAATCCAACTGCTCCTTTCTTCGTCACTCAACCATTTACCGCACTTCAACGTGGTTATACTTACTGGATAATTTTTAAAGTAGATAGTGACGAAGAAGTAATTACAATCCCAGGATTAATCACTCCTAAATATTATGGCACGAATGTTGATCCAGGTGAGGGTTATGGTCGAATCACCGACTCTTGTGACTCGGGTCCTCCTGGTCCAACTGCATGTATTGCATCCGCAACTTTGAAAAACAGCAATTCTGTTGTGGAAATCGTAATTGATTGGAATGAAGTAACCAATGATGGGTCGCAATCAGGAAGCGTAAAAGGTCTTGAAGTGGTATTTGATAACATTATATTTCAACAAGGAGCAACGACAAGTGGTTCTGCCGGAAAACCAGTCGTAACTGCGGATTGGGGTGGTCTTTCAAATGCAGAAATTGATAATTTTAAGAATACAACGGGTGCATTTCGTGACGTCATGATTCGTGACAATGGTTCGTTGCCAACACAACAAATTACGGGTTTCGCGATGATTTCGTTGGGGTTACCTGGTTTGACGTTGTTTAATTATCAGAATCAGTCTGGTAGCACTTGGACGTTTGAAGTTCCTGTGGCAAGTGTATTGTCTGGAACTGAACCTATTATTGCGGAAACTAGGGTATATGACTCAAGTGATGGGATTTTAAAATATGGAATAACCGAGTGTTAATGGGATTTTTTTATTATGGGTAAATATGGAGACATCAATGGTAGTGGTTCGGTTACATCTTCGGATTTAACTGCAATGTATGAATATTTAGTGGGCAATGTTGATTTGCCAAATCCACTTGCATCATCGGATATGTCCCGCAAGTTTTTCTGCATGAATATGCACAAGAAGTGGGCATATACTGGTCCATCGGTGCATGACTTGCTTAAATTGGATAAGGTTCAGGCCAATTTGATTCCCGAAGAAGATTTTTGGGAAGCAGACTATAACAACAATACGACTCCTGCGTGGGATGAACCCGAATCTGGGAAGGGAAGTTATGTTGACATGGATGGAGACAAGTTCATAACCACGTTTCCTACGTTGATAGATTATGCGTCTTGGTCAGGTCCAGAGGTTATTCAGGGACAAAATGCCGATTTCCGTGAAACGGGTGGTGCGAGGACTTACACAAAGGATACGCAATATAATACCGAGTTCAATATATTACCACCCACCGAGTTGTATAAAACGAGAACTTTTGAAAAGTCTGATTTTGGTTTGCGTTCTCTTGCATTTGAAGGAGATTTCATGGCAACGACTGTGTATCTACACGGAAGTGGTGGAGAAACACCAACCACGGGTTCAGTTTTCATCTATCAGAAACTACCGGATGGAAAGTATGTTTTTAGACATGAAATTGAGGTAACTGATACTACACGGGCCCCTGTTGTTGAAATTCATGGGGATTGGTTGTTCGTGGGTAACCCACTTAATCATGTTGTGATGGTTTACTCTCTTGCAGATTTTGCGGAAAACCAACAACTTCATGCGAAAAACGAGACACCACCGAAGCAACTGTTGTCACCGAATACAATTCAGGGTGAGCAGGTGACGGATTGGTACGGAAGCTATCTTCATTGTAGTGATGGAGAACATTTGTTTGTTGGGGTTGACAATGGTAGACTTCAACAAACCGATGCCTTGGAAGGAACTTATTTGGTTGACTGCGGTTATATTGACGTATACAAACTGGTGAACGGAGAGTGGGATTACGTGGCGAGAATAACACCACCCGATTTATCTATATTTCAGAATGGTGACTCATATGGATTTGATCCAGCAGATATTCAATTCGGTGCTTCGGTGTATCACAGAAAAAATGATATTACGGGTGCCGAATATGTTGCCGTTGGAGCTCCACGGGCCGACACGGATGACTCGTTCCGCGGTTCGGATTATATATGGAACGACAACAGAAAGGCAGGGTCGGTTTACATATATAAGATGGAGACTATAAATGATAATCCTGTGTTTCAATTTGTTCACAAGGAGAGTTATCAGGATTCGTGGTTTATGTCAAATATTACCGACTCGGGTGAATTTGAGTTTGGTCGTTCGGTTGTACTGGACAAGGATTTTACCCTGTGGGTTGCATCAAATCCACTGATAGGTTCACACGTATCACGAATCCCCCAACTTACGTCAACTTCATGGGATACAGCAAACGCAACACATACGTCTATTTCCGCTGACAGACTCGGTGGTGTATTGACAACTAATGGAGATGACGTGGTATATGGTGGTCCCTTTAAGTTGAGAGTATTTCAATCAACGACCACCGAGGATTCACAAATACTCAAAGTACCTGAAATCACAGAAGATAAACCAACCCCTCTGATACCAGAAACTCACGATATCAAACCCCCACCCCCAGTATCAACGGAATCTGAGCAACTCTTACCCGATGGAATAACTAAATCGTTCCCACGTGAATGGGGTCAACCACCTGCCCAGTTAGCAAAGGATATTGTTAAGTTGCCATTCGGATATGGTATGGGTTCATCCACATTGCATCGTTGGATAGAGGACAATTCGACTGGAGACGTCCGTGAAAGTGCTTATTTGAGGAAATTGGTTGACGCACCAAAACCTGCGGAGATTTCTGATTACCATGAATTGTGGGAAACTGGGAATCCGTCAATACGAGTGAGAGTTGCATCCGATATTGGTGGTGTAGATGTTATTACTCCACATGGGGATGTATTTGTGGAACGGGGGAGTATGTTGAAGTATAAGAGTATAACTCGTTCTACTATTACTATGACAACGACCGGAGACTTGACTGGTATTGCAGTATATTGGGAAGTTAATGGTAAAAAAATGCTGGGTAATACTCGTCTGGAGTTGTTGGTCTGTGGTGAAGATATGGATGTTGTGGTTAATTTTGTCAAGGACGAATGGGCAGAAAACGACACACCAACAATGTGTGTATCGACACGGGAGGGTAAGACAACCATAATTAACAAGAACGACCTATAACCATTATAATGGATAACTCACAGAAAAAACCAACTCGTTTGAGACGAAACATAGATATTATTAGGTTTACGGAAGATAGACCAAAGGTTGATGTTCCGGACATTGAAACTATTGATGAGGAAGTCCAAGAAGAAAAGAAGGTGATTTCTCATGTAAACGTCAAACAAGCATCCGAACAAAGACTTATGCCCATTGCTTTGGTTGAAGCAGGGACGACCAGTGTGGTATTTAGTGATTTGATTACCAATCAATCACATCCGATTGAATATGTTGGAAATGACGAATATAGAGTTTATATAGATGGGGTGGTTACCAACGGCCGCGTCCGAAACTCAAGTCCTGCGTATTTTGTTTCACCAAAGGAGGAATCAAGTTCGTTGGAAAGACGAGGTGTCAAACTTGCGTATAATTCGAATACAGAGATGTCGGACATTGACTCAGTTTCATACGGATATGTTCAGTTGGAAGTTGCAACCACTTGGAGTGATGAATCTGGGATTGTAAATATGGTAACACGGGAACCACACGGATTGTCGGACGGAAGTTTGGTTGAGTTGTATGACTCCGAGTTGTCGGGGATATACGAAGTGGATTCCACGTCATCAACGATATTTTCAATTAAAGTTGATGAGGAGGTCAGTCAATGGTATGTAAACGACAAACCAAAGTTTAAGACGTTTACAGGTTCCAAGGTATATTGCAGAATGGATAATTTGTCGGTAGGTGATTACGTTGTATTTGATTATGCGTCCGGCGGAGGAAAACGACATCGTTTGAACTCAATGGGGAAGGATTCTCATGGTGTGTTCTTTCACATAAGTGAGGTCATTCCTTCAACAACTAAGAAAGTAATCAAGAGTCATTCGGTTGAAACGGGTGACGATCTTATAGAGTTTGGTTACGAAAACCATTTATCTTATTATCAAGTTTCGGGAATGGATATTACATCGGATTCACTGTGGTTGACCTATGAACCAGACGTATTGCCCAAGGGTCGTGCGGGTCACAACGTATCTTATATTCAATTTTTTCATTCCGATATGGATAGATATTTCAAGGGAGACTAATGAGTGGTTCTTCGGCAAATTTAATGGAGGGGCAAACTGCATCTCCACACAATGACATATTGTCGGATATGAAACCATCTGCCAACGATCACCAAGATTTGTGGCAGTTGAAGCAACACGTCTCGGGTGGCAAAACCATCAAGATTGAGGAGTTTACCAAGGCAAACTTCGGTCAATCCATTATCAGCAATAGATTCTTCAGAGACTTTGACGGTGATGGTGTGATTAGTCACGCAGACTATCTCTTGGCATGGGATTGGGTTGTGGGTGGTTCGTCAAAACAATCTGCCCCGGTTGAAGAAAAACTACCCGAAGTCGTTGTGGAAGATTTAAGTTTGGTTAAATCTCAAGTTGCAAAGGAACGAACACTTCCAAGTAATTGGGTGAAACCAATTCCTGTGATAAAAAAGAAAGAAACGAATAATCTTGTGCAAAAGAGTTCTCTTAAAAAACGACCTGCTGTTTCTGCCAAGCATACGTTGCTACCTAAACCAGTTAAGAAAAAACGAGAACTGAATTACGTTAAGATTTTTGCTCGTCTGTTGGCAGGACACATGAAGATTTTGTCACGTGACTATTACGAATTGTGGCAACTTAAACAATATCTTCAGAACGGTGGGGAGATTTTGGTACATGATTTAATCAAGGAACATTATGGTCAAGAAGTTCTAGAGAACAAATATTTTTGTGACTTTGATTTGGACGGAGTAATCGGATATGACGATTATTTGATTGCATGGAATTGGATTCTTCAAGGAAAACCAACGGATATTCGTGAGTTTGTTCGTGACAGAGGAGCCGCACCAAAAGCAAAACGACTTCCGTATCAGTATATCCAAGATGAGTTTCAATCAACCGGACTTCCACCTGATAACAGAGTTCCAACTGCAACTGATGATGAGGCAATTATTTCTGCGGACTGGGATTCGGATGGTGAAATTGATGAATTGGAATCTAAGATTCTTACGAAGTATATTCTTGCAAAACCCAAAACTCCCGAGGAGTATAATCGGTTGTCCGACAAATATCCACCCGTCAAAAGATTACCAAATAATCTGACTGCAAAGTACATGCCATCCGAGGCAGATGACATTGATTGGAATGATCTGTTGGTATTTAATGAGTGGTTGCGCCAAGGCAAACCGAGAACCATGTCTGAATTTAACAACAATAGTGTTGAAGGAATGGATTGGTCGGGTGACGCAAGTACCAACGCATGGTTGCTTGTGGAGGGTGGTGTTTATATGCCGATTGTAATCGGGGAACCATTCCCCGCTGTTCGTGCCATGTATTTGGTGGTAGAACAAGACGCAGGGGACTTCCTTCGTGCAAGAATAACTCATGCAGACCCAGACATTGAATATCCTACTGATAAGGTAACTGGACCGGGTCTTGGTTACGTCACTGGAGTTCCGAGTCACCGAGCATTCCCTCTGCAAAATGCGTTTGATAATCGAGACCCGATTCCTCATTGGCATGGAGGTGAGTCGGGTTCAAACGTCGGTGGTTGGGTTACTTGGCAAAGATACCTTCCGTATGTATACATTCAATATCAATTCGCAAACTATGAAAAACAAAAAGTAACTGCATACGTACTGAAGGCAGGTTTCACGTCACCACCTCTGCAATGGATTCTACAGGGTGCAAATGACGAGGATTTGTTCCAAGGTGATACAGGCACGGGAGAAACTGGTTGGAAAACAATTGATACTGTTATTCCCGAGTATGATTATCCAATCGGAGAACTTATGTCGGGTCTGGGCAAGGGGATGATGACGGGTTCGGATGCGGATAAGTACGACGCGAATTATGCTTTTGATGGAAGCAATCAAACAAGATGGAGAGGTTTGCAAAGTGCGTTTCCGAATGTGTATCTTCAGTTTCAATTTTTTAATGGTGAACGCAAACGTATTACGAAGTATACGGTTACAAGTTGGTCCCGGAACCCCGCGGAGTCATCTCCCAAGTCGTGGGTCCTTCAAGGTTTGAATTGGTTGGATCTCATGACGGGTGGATCTTGGACTACCTTGGATACCGTAAATGACCAGACCGACTGGGGTCCCAACGAAGAAAGATCATTTGACGTAGACTTTCCGGGCCAGTACGAATATTATCGTATATTGGTAAATGAGGCAACTGGGGTAGGTCTCCATGTACAAATTTCTCAATTTAGATTGTTTTCACAAGGTGAGGGTGATCCCGAAGTGCGTGACTGGCCAAGAGGAACATCACGCACTTTCGTGGTGGATGATCCAGATGAATACGAGTATTATAGATTTATTTTTTCGGACGTACATGATCCTGGGGAAGATTACATGGGCCTACATGAGATTGAATTTTATGGAATGAAGGCAAACAACGTATTGAAACGATTCGGAACTTTTTCCGATGGCAGACATTATTATGGATTACCTTGGCAAACGATAACCAATGTTCAACTTGGTGGACTACTGCCACCTGAACCATATGAAATTATGGGTCTGCATAGTAAGGTGATGCCGGAGACTTACGTTGGTGCGGAAAATTTGTGAAACTCTTATAAAAACCGAGTCATTTTGTATTTATAAATGATGGTTAATTTTAATGGGAGTTATCATAAATGCATAATGAAGTAGTCGAGAATACGTTACCAAATTCAGTTGAATCCGTGTTTTACCATTCGTTTATGAGTGGTCTCGCAAACCGCATGAGAGCATGGGTTACAAACTCCGCATTTGCGGAATATTTGGAAGTTCCGTTTATTATGAAATGGAGACCAGATGATGCGTGTGGTAAAAAGAAGTTTGAAGACTTGTTTGAAATACCTGATAATATGCAATACGAAAGTGGTAGAAGATATCAACCCGATGAAAATACATTATGGGTAAAAGCAAATTATCCAAACAACAAGTTCCACGAACGATTTATTGACGGAAACTTTGAACTAACCAAAAAAGAATTTCAAGAATACGTAAACAATCAAAAACGACACATTAAACCACTTCCGCATATTCAAAATGAAATTGATATGTATGCGGATAAACTTGATGTGAAAAATACAATTGGACTTCATATCAGACGAACCGACTTGAAAGAGCAAGATAAGAGCCCAGATACTTGGTTTGATCAAAACATCAAAAAAGAACTTGAAAGAAATTCAAATGCTAGATTTCTACTTGCAACCGACAACAAGTGGACTGAAGAAAAATTTATGATGAAGTATGAGGACGTGATGGTCAAGATTGACAGAGACTTTGATGATGTGGAAGGTGGTGAGATTTATCCCGGAGGTCATCGTCATCGTCACTCCCCAACCGAACAAGGATTGGTTGATATGCTTTTGCTTGGAAAAACTCAGAGGGTATATGGATGCCACGGAAGCAGTTTCGGAAGATTCGGTGCGTGGTATGGAGGTAAAAAATTTATTTTGTCGGACTTTGTATAAAAATAAGGAGATTGGGTGAAGAAGTTTAGAAATTGTTTATTGTCGTTGCCAAGAACGGGTTCAAATTGGGTTCGTTATTGGTTTGAGTATTTTTCAAATGAAAATACAAGTGAAAGAAACGTTTTGGTGGAAACCAACCATTGGGGTGAACAACGCACCGAGAAAACCAACGCAACTCTGTACAAACGACACAAATTATCAGAGGAAGATATAGAAGGAAGAGACATTCAGAAATTGGTTTGTGTATTGCGTGATTATCGTGAATGCTTTGTTCGTCATTGTCGTGGAAGAACATTTGACAAGAAGGTAGGCAGAATGAGTGATTTCACGGACAATTTATACGTTTATGATGCGTTTGGGGGTGATAAGATGGTTATGTACTACGAGGACTTTGTAAGTGATCCTACGACCTATATGAAGGAGTTCTTGGACTTTCTTGAAGTACGCAACGAATGGGATGATATTGACGTCAAGGAACATCGTGATATTTCGGTAAAATTGTATGAAAGTGGGGGAAGTGACAAAGTTGGTTCTCAGACACGTGGAGCACCTTCGTTGACCAAAGGCAAAGCAGACTTCAAATTCCATCAACAAGAGTTAGACGCCGAGACCAAAACCAAACTCGAAAACTGGTTTGCGGAAGAACATCCGCATTTGCACGACACTTATTTGGATAGATACAAGTTGTCGTAACATACGATTTAAGTACAACAAATCCAAGTTGATTTGATATTTATAAATGATGGGAGATGATACAAAAAAACGAATTGCAATATTTTCAATATTCACGGGAAATTACTCTGTGTTTTACAAGCAGTTTGTAAAAAGCATAGCATTTGATTTTCTTCCTGACTGCGATAAACACTTCTTTATTTGTACCGACAAAAAACTACCGAATTACAAATGCGTAAGAGGTAAAGTAACTCAGTATATCATTGATGATATGCCATTTCCATATATCACTTTGCTAAGATACAAAATTTTTAACGAACAAATAAACGATGCTATAAACGATTACGATTACATATTTTTTCTAAATAGCAATGCTCGTTGTTCTACGCAAATAACTTGCAGTGATATAAATTTAGAAAATGATTATACGTTTACACTACACGACAATCATCTTGATGAATCGGTTGACGAAAAACCATTTGAAAGAAACTCAATTTCTACTGCTTGTTTTTCCGACTCATGGGTCAACCCTGAATATGTTGGTGGTAGATTTTTCGGAGCAAAACCAAGCAAGTTCAAAGAAATGTTTTTAGCATTGGAAAAAAATGTGGAAAAAGATCTTGAAAATGATTTTATTTCTGTGTGGCACGATGAATCTCACTTGAATTGGTTTTATAATACTCACAAAGAAAATTTGTCGCATAATTTATTATCTGTAAATTATCATGTTCAAGAGCAACACAATCACAGAGAATGTTTTACTGATAAAAAAATGTGGTACATTGATAAAAATAAACGCAGATACAAAAAAATGTTTGAAAAAAAAATGTTTGAAAAAAAAATGAATTTGGAATCTTATATACCTAATAAATTATTACCTAATATCGTGGACTATCACGATAACGATATATTAATTGAGCATGGGGTGAACATAATAACTCACTATGATTCTTTTGGTGTGGGTCAACATGGATATTATTTTGAAAAAATTTTCATAGAACTAGGAATTCCCTATAATTTAATAAAATTGGGTAGGTTTGATTCGTTTGAGACAAATATGAAAACAGTTACCGATAAATTTAATTATAGGTATTTATTTGTGATATCAGCCATCAATGCAGATAATCCAATGTATATTGATAATTTAAACTTGTCTGACAAATATATTAAAATAGGACATTGGGCATGGGAATTAAATAAATTTCCATATACACATTTAGATAACACACTTGATGAGATTTGGTCAATTTCAAATTTCTCATCGTCAAGTATAAATCGGATTGCATCCAATAAAGTTGTCAATATCCAACCACCATGCCTACCCATATCTAGAGAAGTTGGTCAGTACGGACAGAAACTTGTAGATGAGTTTGACTTAGATAATAAAATCGTATTTTCAACATTTTATGACGAGGGGAGTGATTTGAATAGAAAGAATCCGTTTGTTTTGTTAGACATCTTTCTTGAAAATGAATTTGAAGATAAAGTATTGATTGTAAAGTCAATTGGAGACGTCTCGGAAAAATTCAAAAAATATAAAAATAAAAATATTATTTTTATATCAGATAACCTTGACTATTCCGACTTGGTTGATATTTACAAGATTTCTGATGTATATGTGTCAACTGCCAAGTCGGAAGGTCAGGGTAGGTCTATCATGGAATCACTACAATGTGGGACTAAAGTTTTTGCGGTAAATTATTCTGCAATTCGTGAGTTTCATATGAATCGCAATATAACTTTTATTGAGCATACTCTTGAATTGGTTGACTCTCCGATATACGGAAAATATATAGAGGGAATTCCTGTAAAATGGGCAACTATGGAAAAAGAAGACCTTTTTCAGAATATAAATCAAATACACGAAAAGATACCAACAAATGAAAATTCAATTTCATGGGTCGAACATAACTATTCTGTTGCTAAAAGCGCAACAATCGTGCGGAAACGGTTACATAGTTTAAAAAAGAAATATATTGAAAAACTTATATCAAATAAACTTAAATTAAAACCAGATTATATTAAGTCACATCAATTGTATAAAGATATTCGTGGTAAACATAAAAAGGTTGTAAAAAGATTTGAATCTCCTGCATCAATTTCTAAATATTCGTATACGAACGATGATGTGGTTGATTTACTAAATGAATATTGCATTGATTTTAAAAATAAAAATAAAGAATATTTTAGTGTTGATCAATCTGAAGAAATAAACTTTGTTGTATATAAGCAACGAAGGTGTGTATTTACAACTTCCAACATAAAATATATATCAAGAGTCAATCTACTTGCAAAAAGCATACTTAAAAATCACGGAGACGTGGACATATATAACGTGATTGTAGATGATTATTCAAGTGAAACTAAGGAATATATTAGAAGTCTGAATTTGCCATTTATACCAATATTTCTAGATGAACTTGATATAAGTAAGGTGCGTAACTTGAAATGGTTTCTGTATCAATACGATGCTCAGAATTCAAACACAGCAGCCAAACCATTTGCCTTTAAATTATTATTTGAACGTGGTTATCAACAAGTGTTGTATTTTGATTGTGACATAGAAGTATATGATAGTTTAGATTCATTATACGAAAAGCTTGATTTTAATTCATTTGTTTTGACACCACATTTTACAGAACCTTTACCAGATTACGATGGAGCATCTCCTGTTGATAATATTGTGAATAGATGTGGTCAGTTTAATTTAGGATTTATTGGCATATCAAGCAAGAAAAGTGGGTGTAAATTTGTTGATTATTGGTGTCAAAAAACTAAAAATAAATTTGGAGTAGACCTTGTTAATGGTATATTTACAGACCAAGTTTGGTGTAATTTAATTCCATCTTTTTATTGTGATTACTATATTGAACGATCATTTGCTTATAATATTGCGTATTGGAATTTATCACACCGTGATCGTGGTATATCATATGAAAATGATAAACCATATATAAATGGACAACCAGTTGTATTTGTACACTATTCGGGTGTGGTTATTGAAGACAAAACTGTATTATCAAAGCATCAAAATGTTTTAGAAGTTGAAATGCTCAACTTCCAGAAACTACAAAATACTTACATAGATAATATAAACAGGGAAATAGAAAGTTATTCAGAACTCATACAACCTACAAATAATTTTGATTTTTATGAGGATGGAACAGAAATCAAAGACTATCACCGAGAACATATATTAAATTTGACAGATGAAGAGTTTCGTTCTGTTTCGGAGCAATATGAAAACCCGTTTGATGGGAAAGTTAAAGAATATTTTGAAACAATTTATCATAGAAACTTATCTATGGAAGACTTATACTTATTAAAAAAGAGGCCATTTTTGGCATATAACTATGTAAGTAAACGCAAACTTGATAAATGGAAATCTAAAAATATTTAAAAGTGAAAGCCGTAATACTACATATAGGACTGCACAAAACAGGAACCTCATCAGTTCATATTGGATTGTCTAAAAATCAAGATTTTCTTAAAAAGAACGGTATATTGCACCCACACTTTTCATACAATGAATTTGAATATATAAATCATGCAACAATTTTTTCAATTCTATATCATTATAATGATACCACCATTTCTAACAAACTCAAAGAACATTTTGGTATTGAGGGCAAAGAAAGTGTAGATACAGTGTTGCGTGGATTTGAAGACACACTAAAAAATTCTCTGAACACAGATTGCGATTTCATATTATTTTCGTCAGGCGACCTCAGTGTATTTGATTCGTCAACTATTGAAAATATTAAAAGCAATATAGAAGATTGGGCAGACGATGAAGTAAAATTTGAGATAATTTGTTTCGTTAGGAATCCAATTTCACGATGTAGTAGTCAGATACAACAAGATGTAAAAAATAAATGGTCAATAAGGAAATCTATTGATAATTTCATTACCAACCGATCTATGAGTTGTGTATTAAAAAAATATGAAAATATATTTGGAAAGAAAAATATAAAAGTCGTTTCATTCGAGGAAATGGTTAGCAAAAAACAAGATGCAAGTAAATTTTTATTATCAAAAATCACGGATCAATTAGATTTTCAGCAATGGAGTGAATTAGATGAAGTAAAAAATGCGTCATTATCAAACAATGCAGTCGAGTTGCTTTGTTTTGCAAATAGTCACAATGTTGAACTGTCTTATCATGATCTCATGACACTTGGTAAAGATAAATTTTCATTATCATTGAAAAATAAAATTAAAATTAAAGAAAAGTTATATGATGATTGTATTTGGTTAAAAAATAATTACAATATTGATTATACAAACTTAGATATAATGGAAACAGAAGCACTGAGTTGGGATGACGAATCGATTAAAAACTTGGATAATTTAATTGATAGTGTAGATAAATTAAATTTAGAACAAATAACTTTACTAAAAAAATTTAAACTGAAACTAGCAAGAAGTGGGTGATCTATAATATGAAATATCTATTAAATAATAAATTTATATTCTCATGGACTCCCAAGGCTGGGTGTACAACGGTGACCAAACTTGTCTTCGGTGCAATGGGGATACTTGATGAGGCAAATGCGTATGGTGAATGGGTACACACTTACAGGAGTGAAGTTTTTAGTATCAAATACAGAGACTGGGTTGCAACCGAAAAACAACTCTTAGATGATAACTACATAAAGATGAAAATTGTAAGAAATCCTTACTTACGTGCAGTCAGCTCCTATCTAAGTGCAAATAAAAAAGCAGTTGAACACGGATACAAAGTAGATGGCAAATATATTGATACTTCTTTTTTTGAATTTTTAAATCTATATAAAAACAAAAAACTGGTTGATATGCACTGGACACCACAATATGAAGAAATAGAATCTAAATTTGTATACGATGAAATAATTCATATTGAAAATTTAGATAATAGAATTAAGGAAATTAATAAGAAATATGGTCTAAAATTAAAAATTGATTCTGACTCCGGCCACCATAGAACTCAGACAGCTGCTCGACAATTTGTTGGAGACATGAAATATAGTAAATTAATGGAAAATAACGATAACACCTTTCCATCTTATGAAACATTTTATGATGAAAAAATCAAAGAACTTGTATATGATTTATACAGAGTAGATTTTGGGGCGTATTCTTATGATAAAGAATTTCCAACCTAATAAAATATTATATTTATGTAGCAACTGTTTATGAATTACGACTCTCATGAAAATTTAAATAAATTGGAAAGTATTTTACAAAAATACAGGACCAAAGAATTTGCGCCCGGCTTGTGTAACTTTGATGATGATGCTGAAAAAATTGAAATTATTATTTGGACATATCCAAATTGTGGAACTTGAAAAATATTCAGTATGGGGGGATAGTGAATAAAATAATTTTAATTCTTTCATTATCAAATTTAGATGAAGAGCAAGTTTCATATTATGAAAATTTGGTAAATGAAATTAAGCAAATCTATGCAAACGAAATTGATGTATTGTTAACATTAAATTCAATGCAAGAATTTGACGGAAATATTTCATACAATAAAATAGGAAATGAAATTTATGAATTTGGTTGTACTTGTTCAAATAATTTACTTGAAAAATACAAAAGTATTTATCGTAACAAAACAATAATTGTTCCGAACAAAGGGTGGGATGTTGGTCCGTTTTTAATCGGATTAAATTTTGTTAACACTCAATACGACTACGTATTCTGTGTACATTCCAAGAGCAACGATATATGGAGAAACAATTTACTTAATATAAGAAACATCAATGTGTTCCAAGAAAATTGCGACACGATGATTTCTGAATTCAAGTATGTGGATATAGAGCAGAATGATAAAAATCTTCAGATATTAAAAATGTATCAACATTTGTTTCCGCATGAAAATCTAGAAACATGGAAATATAATTCGGGAAAGATTTTTGTTTCAAAATGCGAATTTTTTGATGTTCTATTAAATAACTTTAATCAAATTTACGAGTTATTAACAGACAAAAACAAGAACGATAAATTTTGGTGCGACATCATGGACGATACTGATTATTACAACTCAGAGTTTCGTAGAATGAAAAATGATGTTTACAATCAACCCATGACAAAGAAATCAAGAATTATGCGACAACGTAAAAATGCCAAGAATTATTTTGAACTTTTAGAGCATGGTTTTCGTGGTTTACCTGATTGTATGATAGAACACGCAATTGAAAGATACATTGGATATTTAACTTGTTTTAATAAAAACATAAGAACTATAAAAACTCTCTAACTTATATTTATATTACATGGGAGAATCATCTAAAATCTTTGAAACCGACTGGAACATTGTTGTTAATTTAGGCATCAAATGTAATACTTTAGGAATATCACGTTCCGCAGAAGTTCGTTATTATTCAAGTCCATTTGATAACATGGATACAGTTGAAGGACTTACAGAAACCGCAGACTTAATGTCCACCGGATTCGCAAATTATTTTGATGACATCAATGAATGGGACATTAAAAACGAAATTGCACCGAGAAGCACCGAGATTCGCAATAAAATCGTTTGGCATAAAGACACACCGAATGTTTATTATCCTCACTTTGCAGACGTATGGTTTAAGGAGAACATGACAAAAGATGAACTACATGAATGGAAAGTTGCGGACAACCTTACCATTGAACCAATTTGGGAAGATATGAAAAGAGTATTCGGTAATCGTCAACAACGTCTTGCTTCACAACTTAGAAGCAACAACAAAATATTGTTTTTCAGAGCAGACGAAAAACGACAACTCAAACGAGTTCATTCAACGAATCAAGACGAGCATTTAAATGAGTTCATAAATAAGATGCAAACTGCATTTCCTCAGACCGAAATCGGATTATTGTATCTGTATTGCAACAATGCAAAGTTTGAAAGAACATTGAGTTCATCCGAATATGTTCACACGGAACTTATTCCCGAGGACATCAAGGAAGATGAATATTCAATTCAACGACTTAAAGACTTAAACATACTTCCACGCACCGAAATGCTTGATACGGATTTCAACACGGAGTGTAGTGACACGGAATGATCGACCATGAGCAAATGTTCGTTTTTGTTCAGATACCAAAAACAGGTGGAACGAGCATTGCTGACTTGCTTTCGCACAATCCAATGCCAAGAGGGTGGGATGTGGTTGCCAAAAAATACAGACAACATTTTACAATTCCAGAGTTGATTGAAAACACTTGTCTGACAACCGAGCAATCTGATTTTTATTTCAAGTTTGCGTTTGTAAGAAATCCGTGGGACAGACTTGTGTCCGAGTATATGTACAGAAAGCGAGTTCACTCGGGAAAAGCATTCCACATCAGTTTAAAAGAAATGCTGACAACAAAGTGGACAACTCGTCAACGTCATTTGTCAATCAAGCAACACATTCGTCCTCAATACGAGTATGTTTATGACAACGATGTTCAATGTGTTGATTTTGTGGGAAGATTTGAAAATCTCCAAGAAGATTTCAATATCGTCTGTGACAAAATCGGAGTTCCACGTCAAGAACTTCCACACAAAAATATCACGGAACATAAACACTACACGGAATACTATGACGATGAAACAAAGCAAATCATTGCGGAAAAATACGCAAAAGACATTGAGTATTTTGGGTATGAATTTGGTGGAAGTTAATATTTATATTCAAAGGAGACTAATTTATGGCAGATAAAAGAAATATACTCGTATGTGGTGGAGGTGGCTTCATCGCCGGACATTTGGCAAAAGATCTTCAAGAACAAGGTCATAACGTGCGTGTGGTTGACAAAAAACCATTAGAGCAGTGGTATCAACCAGTTGATGGAACGGAGCAACTTGTTCTTGACCTTGAATTGCGTGAAAACTGCATGAAAGCAGCCGAAGGCATGGACATGGTATATAACCTTGCTTGCAACATGGGTGGAATGGGTTTCATTGAAAACAACCACGCATTGTGTATGCTCAGTGTTCTTATTAACGTACATATGCTTGTAGCAGCCAAAGAGCATGGTATCAAAGACTTTCTTTATAGTAGTAGTGCTTGTGCATATCCTACTTACAAACAAACCGAGATTAAAAGTGCGGAAGACCAAGCATTAGCAGAACCTGATGCTTATCCTGCTGATCCAGAAAGTGGATATGGATGGGAAAAGTTATTCAATGAAATTCTTACCAATTTCTACGAAGCAGATTATGATATGAACGTACGCATTCCTCGTTATCACAACGTATATGGTCCTTTCGGAACTTGGCAAGGTGGTCGTGAAAAAGCACCAGCTGCTCTTTGTCGTAAAATCATTGAAGCAAAATTAAGTGGAAATCACGAAATTGAAGTATGGGGTGACGGAGAACAAACTCGTTCGTTCATGTACATTGATGACTGCATCACGGGAATGGATAAAATGTGGGCAAGTGATTATACGAAACCATTGAATCTTGGAAGTAGTGAAATGGTCAGCATCAATCAACTTATTGACATGATTGAAAAAATTGCGGAAATCGAAGTTGAAAGAAAATACGATTTAACAAAACCTCAAGGTGTTCGTGGAAGAAATTCCGATAACACACTTATCAAAGAAGTCACAGGTTGGGAGCCTAGTGTCGGATTGCAAGAAGGTTTGGAAAAAACATATGCTTGGATTTACAATGAAATCAAAGAAGGTAAACAAGACGCAAGTTTGAACTATTCCGAAGAGGCAGGTATTTAAAACAGAAAGATGGAGATGGTGAGTGAATATAATTATTCCGTTAGGAGGACTTGGTAAGAGATTTGCCGACTTCGGATATCGTTTGCCCAAACCACTCATTCGTTTGTTTTTCAAACCGATCATTTTTTGGTTGCTTGATAATCTCAGCATCACCAACAATGACAACGTATATTTAATATGCAACAAGTCTTTGAAAAAGTATCGGTTTGAGGACGAAATCAAAAAGAAGTATCCGAATTACAATATAATCTATTTGGATGCTGATACACGTGGTGCGGCCGAGACCATTTACCTTGGCACTAAGGACATTGAAAACGATTCCGAGACTATATTGCTTGATGGTGATACCTTTTATGGAATAGACTTGCTTGCAATGTATCGTCTGAGCAAGCAAAAGAACATGGTCGTTTGTTTCAAGCAAAGTGATGAACGTCCTGTGTATTCGTATGTTGGTTTCAACGAAAACAAAATCATAAATAAGATTGCCGAGAAAAAAAGAATAACCGAGTTTGCAAACACGGGTGCTTATGCGTTTGAGAAGTTGAGTGAGTTGCGGAAATACTGCAAAAAAATCATTGATGACGATTTGCGTTTTGGTGGTGAGTTTTATATGAGTCGTGTTATATCAGAAATGGTAAACGACAAAAAGAAGTTTGTCGCAAACGTAATAAGTGAGTCTGACTTTGATGTGGTGGGAACTCCGTTTCAGTACAAGTTGTTTCAGAATAAGTTTATGCAAAACAAGAATCTTGATTATTTCAAGAAGTATAGAATCTGCTTTGACTTTGATAATACGTTGGTTACTTATCCGAGAATTCCGGCGGATTATACGAGTGTTGAACCGATTACAGAGAACATAGAGTTTGCAAGGTTTCTGAAGAAACTCGGTTGTACGATTATAGTTTACACCGCACGAAGAATGAAGACTCACTCCGGTAATGTTGGAAAAATTACCGCAGACGTCGGCAAGATTACGATTGATACTTTGGATAACTTTGAAATTCCGTATGACGAATTGTATTTTGGAAAACCATACGCACACGCATATATTGATGATTTGGTTATCAACGCATTTGACGATTATCAACAAGAACTTGGTGTTAATAATTTTTCCATAGACGAACGAGATTTCAATTCACTTGAAGACGATACGATACCCGTGATTACCAAGAGGTCGGAGAATGCAAACAAACTTCAAGGTGAAATTGAATGGTATCTTAATCTACCTCGCAAGTTATGCAATTATGCACCAAGTTTGATTTCCTATGATGATACAAATTATTCCGAGTATTGCGTGGAAAGAGTATTGGGTCTTACTTTTCAGGAAATGTTTTTATCGGAAAGTTTGACAACCGATGGTTTTCAAAAACTGCTGGACGCACTGAAAACCATTCATTCGTTTAAGTCAAAATCAAACATCAACATCTATGAAAATTATGCAGTAAAGTTGAAGCAACGATACGAATCATACGACTACTCGTCATTTGAAAATGCTTCCGAGATTTACAACAAACTTGAAACGCAGTTAAAAGAGTACGAAGAAAACAAAAAAGGCAAACGAGGAATCATACATGGTGATCCCGTGTTTTCAAATATTTTGATGGACAAGTTCGGCAAAATTAAATTGATTGACCCACGGGGTGTAGTGGGAAGCAAAGCAACTATACACGGAGATGTATTTTATGATTATGCCAAGGTATATCAGTCTTTGTTGGGTTACGATGAAGTGATGCAAAGCAAATCAGTTTCCGATGAATTTAGAGAAACTTTTGTGTCGTGCTTGTTCGACCATGTTAAAAAGGAGCATGGAGGTGAATGTGTGGAGCATATTAAAACAATAACAAATAGTTTGTTGTTTACTTTGATTCCGTTGCACGACAATGAAAATTGCAAGGGATATTTCAATTTGATAAATATTTAATAATGGAGCTGTGTATATGAATGAAACGAAATTATTGTCTTACGTTAATGGTGGCTATTTGGACTTTGCATTAAACTGGTTAAAGTATATCCGTGAATTGGATATGCAAAGTATGGTTATCATGTATTGCTTGGATGACGAATCGTTTGAACATATGTCCGAAGAAAAAGACATTGAAAGTGTGCGTTGGATAAGTCCGAACTTTCATATAGAAACCACTTCAGAGTTTCACCAAAAAGGATGGGATGCTTTGATGTGGAATAAAATGGAGGCCGCTCACCAACTTCTTACACAAGGATACAATGTATTGTATGCCGATACCGACATCAACTTTCTAAAGAATCCATTGTCAGACCTTGAAAAAATTTGCGAAGACGGAAATTATGACGTAGCATTCCAGGTTGCAGGTGGAGCAAGCATTTGTCCTGGTTTCTTTTATGCTAAAAGCAATCCAAAAACAATTCATTTGTTTAACATAGATCGAGAAGATTTCAAACAAGGATACATTGAAACAAACGAAGACGGGGAAATCAAACAACGCAAGTTTAAGGAAGATATGATGCTTCTTAATCTGCGATTGCATCGTGCCATTGAACCCGATGATATAAATTACGCACAACTCAGTGCAAATGGTTATCCACAGGGAGTTCATTGGGAACGCAACATCAAGAATCGTGGTCGTGAACGAGCAGAAGAAGATGCGTTTATTGTTCATTTCAATTGCACCGTAGGATGGAGCAACATTGACGAAATGACTGCAAACGGACTGCAAGACTTTGATTATCATCAACGCAAAGTATGGAATATGCTTCGTCACGATATGTGGCAGGGAGACGTACCGGAAGGCATGGTTGTTCCAGACGAAATCGTTGAAATGAAACCAGGACCATTAACGGAAGCATATCGTGCGGAAAAACGAGCAAGAAGAGGTCGCAGAAGACCAAGGGGTGAGGGTCGTAGAAAACGCAAGGAAAAGAAATAATATTGATATTTATTATAAGAACTTTTGGGAGAAAAAATATGGATAAAATTAAAATAAGAACAGGTGCGAATATAAGCAACATTCTTCAATCAACAATCACGTATGCTCAGGCATTTACCGAGTTGGTTAAGAACTCAATTCAAAACGGAGCAACGAACGTTAATATTCAATTGAATGAAAAGTCCGTGGTCGTTCAAGATAATGGTGTCGGATTCGATGATACGAAAGACGAAAACGGAATGTCTGCGTTTGAAAAGTATTTTGTGTTCGGCAATTCGTATGATTCAAGTGGTGGTGCTGGACCACGTCTTGGTCACATGGGAATTGGTGGAAAGGTTGCAAACGACAAATTGTCGGATGGTGAAAGCACTCATTGGGAAATCGAAACCAAGAATTTGAATGGAAATAGTTTTTTGGTAACTTATCAACCAGGCAAAACCGAGTTTTTGGATGACTATCAACCTACAATACAAACATTGGATTCATCTCGTTTGATTGAAAGTGGAACTATCATTACAATACACAATCTTGATTTACTAATTGCTTCGGGTGGTTGGAATGTGGACTCGGTTAGAAAAGAACTTCAAGACTTTTTCGGACACTTGGTAAAGCAAGGCAAAAACGAAATTGACATTATACTGAACGGAGAATCTTTGCAGTTTGATTATACCTTGACGGGATACACTTTCCCTCGCATTGAAGAAACATTTGAATATGGAATGAATGGTGAAACATCCACTTCGGAATTAAGCATGAATTTGACGTTGTTACAATCTCCACGTGATTTCAAGTCTTCTAATCTCGATGGAGTGGTGATTGTGTCTGGAACTAAAATTCGTACATTAACGTCAGATGACGTGTTTGGAGCACAACCAAGTAGATTACACAAGTTGTTTCAGAATTTAAGAGGATTTGTTGTATGCAATGATTTAAGTTCAGTTCTTGACCATACAGGAATGCCAGCAAAAGATTTGTCGCACCATTCGTTGCGAGAAGACCACGCACTTACCAAACCATTTTTTGACAAAGTATCTGAGTTGATTGTGGATTTGTTGATGAGTTATATGATATTGAATGCAAAGAAAAAAACAACACATACACTTGATAATATTGTAATTGATGTGGTGGAAGTCATTGCAGAAAATATGAATTTGACAAGTGATGATATGACGATTGAACTTCAACCAAAGAAAAAGGAAACAGATTTGTCTGCAAAGGAACAAATGAAAAAAGAAAATGTTTCGGAAAAGATTGCCGACAAAATTATCGACAACGAAGTGAAGCACAAAACTAGAGGTCCACATAGAAGAAGACGTAGAGCAAGAAACGCACAAAACCTTAAAAAAGATTTAACGAAACCAACACCAAAGAAACGCCGTGGAATCAGATACGAAATAAAACCCTTCGGTGCTGATCAAAAAAAAGTGATGGCAGATTTGGAAACGGTGGGTGACTTTTGTGTTTACATCAATTCCGAGAACTATAAGTTTGTTGCCCTTGAAAAATCAAACAACAAACTTGGTCTTGCTATGCACATCGCTGAGTCGGTAATTGGTGAGTTGATGAAATACAATGATCCTAATGTTACACACGCAGAGATTACAGAGAAAATGTCGGAATTCTATCAAAAGAATTTCAATAAGATAAAGGTATAAAAATGATTGACCATGATATAAAGTGTATCTTCATTCACATTCCAAGAACTGCGGGTTCAAGTATTTCAACTGCATTGACCCAACGCAAAAAAGAAGGTGAAAGATTTGAAAGAACGCAACGAGACAAAAAGGAGTCCAAGAAGATTCACTTTAGTGTAGAACAGGCACAAAAAATGTTCGGCATGGATGTGTGGGAAGAATATCTGACCTTCGCATTCGTAAGAAACCCGTGGGACAGACAAGTATCTCAGTATCAATGGAGAGTTGCAAAAGGTGAACGAGATGTTGCTAAACGAGATTTCAAAGAGTGGACAAAGTGGAGATGGGAAGGTTGGTTGAATTGGTTGGAAAATCCACGCAAGGTTATTCGTGGTGTTCCACAACTTGGGCATAAGGATCGTGCAGTTGTTTTGACCAAAGCATTTGACGAGATTTATGATGAAAAGGAAGACAAGATTTTGGTGGACTTTGTAGGTCGTTACGAAAATCTCAGAGAAGACCTTGAAACTTTGTGTGGAAAACTCGGTGTAGACAAAGACATCGTTTTACCACATAAACACAATGCAAAAAATCGTCCTCATTATACTGAATTCTACGATGATGAAACAATTGAAATTGTTCGTAAATTCTACAAGAATGACATTGAAGTTCTTGGGTATAAATATGGGGAGGATTAATGCTCAAGAACATAAGAATCTCAGAATTGCAGTTTCATCTGCGTGACGAAAATTGTAAGGTTTATCCTGTTACGATAAATGAGTTGCCTTTTTATTTGTGTTTAAAAAATAATAATCGTGAAATTTATGATGAGTATTTTGAACACACTAAACGTGTATGTCCAAGTGATTTCTCTGGCTTGAATCAACCTTATGATTCGTTTGATTCAACAAGGTCAAGCATAGTAAAGTCTGGTTATGATGAAACTTCCAAAATTTCATTATGGAAAAACCCAAAAGGAAAGTGGGGAAAACTAAAAGCAGATCACAAAGCATCTGACGGAAATTATTATTTGGTGGAAGATGGGATGCACAGACTTTCAATATTATTTTATTTGTATGGTGATGTTGAGTTGGTGAAAGTTGCATCACATGGACGAAAACATGGAGCATATAAACCATTGATTGAGGAGAACGAAACATGATTTACATGAGTCTAGGGTCACAACCAGTCGTTTCATCCGTATTAAAGGATTGTGCCTTAAATACGAATACCACTTTGTTTGATAATGTCGGTGATTTGTCGTATGAAACTTTGTTGTGGTGTTTGAATAATCAGTTCAAGGACTTTTTTCCTGCGGAAGACAAAATCAAAGTTCAAAATGGAGCAATAAATCTTCTCAATGGAAACGCATACACAATAATCAAAGACGAAAGAAACGGAACATTGTTCTATGATGTGTTGCCACTTGGAAAGAAACTAAGCACAATATACAACGGAGCAAAAACCAAGTACGAAAGACTTGCTTTGGACTTCACTAAAACAATTCAAAATACATCCTCGGCAATATTTATACGTCAGATGATGGATGACAATGATAATGATACGATTGAGTTGTCGGATACACTTAAATGGGTGTATCCTGCGTGTAAGTTTTACTTGAAGCATAGGTATGCTGGTATGCAACCAAACAAGTGTTATGATTATTGGAAGCAGGAGTTGTGCAACTGTCTTTAAGTTTTAAAAAATGAGGAAATGTGTATATGAAAGATAAAACAACAATCTTAGAAATTCATAGAGTGATTTATGTAGAGTTGACCGGAAGGAATGACAACGAAGATAATGTAAATTTGTTGAAAGAAGCATTTGTTGCGGCCAAAAAAATGATTAACAAGATACGACAATATGAACTCGGTGAAAATAAAGAGTGGTATGAGCAAAACAAAGGATGTGGCGGTGAACTGTCAGACCCACCAAACCTTTCAAAAAAGCATAAAATAGACATTAAAAAAACAAAAAAAATATTTAAGGACTTGGATAATTATCCACATTATACGATATGCCATATTCATCGTAAACTTGGAAAATCCCTACGTAAAATAAATCCCAATGACGAAATATTGGGTTATGTAGAGGGGGCATATATTCTTGGAAAAAAGTTGAGTTTAATCTTACAAAACAAATATAAGGCTCGTGCATTTTACGGTGGATATTGGCCGAAAAGAAAAGACATGAAATGAAAGTATTATTTATAGTGTCAAAGTCAGTTTATGATAAACGTATGAGCATGAATCATAATACAATTATGTCATGGGTTGAAAAAGAATATGATGTAATTGACAAGTCTGATTTAATCAACACCGATATTAAAAAATATGATATTGTTGTAAACGATACCACAATAAATGAGTTTTCCGAAAACATAATCAACTACAAGGGAAAGAAGGTTCTTACGGGAAAGTTTCATCAAGATTTGTGGCAAATTTACGAGTCAGGAAAAAGAAATATTGATAGTGAATATGATTTTGTTATAAATCGTTATCACGATGAAAAAACGGTTAACGGACTATTCTGTAAAGAGGTTAAGAAATATTACATTCCACATCACCAAGACTATGATACATTCAAAGATTGGAATTTAAAAAAAGAATATGATATGATTTTATTTGGAAATCATAGTTTCCGTAAATTATATCCTTTTCGTTGGAAACTATTCAAGTTGTTAAAACGAGAAATGCGAAACAATGATAAATACAATTTAAGATACATAAGGCATCCTGGTTATAGTAACGAATCTGCAAAAAACGCAATAAGAGGTGCAGAACTTTCCAAAGAAATAAACAAGTCATGGTTGTGTGTCTGCACATCCGAATCACACGGACCATACAACAAAAGAAATAATCCGTATGATTCTTGGTATTCAAAATACATGGAGACATCTTTATCAGGATCAGTTATTGTGGGAACTATGCCAACTCAAGCAAAAGAAATTTACCAAGATGATTACATCAAAGTAAAGTGGAGTATGAGCAATTCAGAAATTATGAAAAGAATTAACGAAGCATTATCTGATAAAGATAAACTTATTGAAATGTCAAACAGAGTTCGACAACGATACTTTGATGCAAATATGGACATGGCAAATTATACAGTAAAACTCAATAAAATTTTTGAGGATGTATTGAATTTCTATAATTAAAAATGAAAACTTTTATTTTCTACCATTTGTATATCACAGACACACCTGTGTGGCAAGATATTTTAAAAGTGCAATTTGATTCAATTGTAAATAGTGGATTGTATGATGAACTAAAGACGATTTATTTCGGTGTGGTGTATAACAATGAATCGGATTTACTAAGATTAAACGAATTTGCGAAGAGATTTGATAAAATAAAAATAATATACACACGTCAGATTGAGTCATTTCCGATAAAAATATGGAGCAATCCAAACACTGAAATAAAAACACAACTTGGTGAGGGTGAAACTATTTTAAAAATGATAGAGTTTGCAAAACAAAATCCATCAGACAATTATTTGTTTATGCATTCAAAGGGTAGCACCAAACCGAATCCTTGGTGCAGGAGTCAAATGAATCATTTTGAAGATAGGGGTATTAAGAAAGAAAAAAAATACAATCGTGGTGTTAGGGATAGAACAAACGATCTTATACTAAAAGATATTACAACTGAAATTGTTACAAACTGGAAAGAAAAAATTAAAATTTTAGAAAATAACGATTTTTACTATTACATTTTTAATTTCTTTTATGCAACTGGTGCCTTTTTATCAAAATTTGATTTTAAAGATTATAATGAAAATGGTTGCTTTCCTCATGAGTATACAATAAAGGATAGGCATTGGTCTGCAATGTTTCCTGTAAATTTATATGGGGTGGTAAATAATTTAGATTTATCAATAAAAAGTCAAAAAGACGATGTTTTGATAGAAACAAAAATGATTGATGTGGGAAATGATTTCCATTCAACAATAAAGGAGTATGTAAAATGATTCCGAAAATTATACATCAAACGTGGAAGAACGAGAATATTCCTTATGACACATTCAAAAAGGAATGGATTGATTCGTGGACAAATTTAAATCCTGCATGGGAATATAAATTATGGACGGACGAAGATATTTTAAACTTTATTGAAGAAAAATTTCCTTGGTTCGTAAATAGATTCAATGAGTACCCTAAGAATATTCAAAGAGTGGATGCGTTTCGTTATTTTGTTTTATATGAATATGGTGGTCTGTATGCAGATATGGATTTTGAATGCTTTAAAAATATTGATGAAATCACGGAACAAAAATATAATTTGATGCTTAGTCGTGAACACGATCAGCATAAAAATTCAAAAACGATATTGTATCGGTGTGTTGCAAACTCATTGATGTTTTCCAACAAAAAGCATAAATTTTGGGAACACGTATTTGAAGTATTAATGGCAAAAAAAGATTTAAGTGACGTGCTATCAACAACAGGACCAATTATGTTGACCGAAGCACTTGAGAGTTACAATGAAATTGAAGATTTGCAAATGATGCCATCTACTTGGTTTTATCCGTATACATGGAGATACTTTAAAAATATCAAAGGAAGGCGAAAGGTAAAACGAGTTCTCAAAAAAGCAACGCAAACAACATCAGATGATTGGCCTGATTCATACGGAGTTCATCGTTGGACGGAGGTGTGGACATGAAAAGTTTAAAAGGAATTTATTCACTTCGTGACATGAGAACAAACTTATGGGACGGAGTTTATTGGAAATTTTATAGTACCAACATTCTTAATAGTTTCTTTTATCTATCATTAAAAGAAAAAAACAGAGACATTTACGATGAATATCGTAATCTTGTAAACACTCAATGCAGAAAGATAATCAGACGAAGACCCAAAACGAAAGTTGCACCTTACGAAACATTTTATTCAATTTACGAAGATATTCGTGACAATGGGTTTGAACAGAATTCTTGCATTACCTTTGGTCCGGGTAGGAAAGATCGTGGTGACATGATAACAGATGGACAACACAGAGCATCAATTCTTTTATATTTAGATATAAACATTCAAATAAAATGTAATGGCAGAACTGCTGTCCCACATTATGAATCAACTGAATTTGTAAAACCTAAAAAGTAATATGGAAAATAAAAAAATATCTATGGTTGTTATGAACTGGCTTCGTCCTGAAGTTTTGCAAAATGATATTCTTCCTAATATGGTAAAATACGAATTGCTTGATGAGATTATTATTTCACATGGTCGTGAAGATACCTATTTTGAATTTGATGATCCTAAAATTGTGAATCGGAAGGATTGGGGAGATATAAATGAATACTATGGGTTAAGTCGTAGATTCCTTGCATCATCAGAAGCAAAAAACGATGTCATTTTAATGATTGATGATGATGAGTATCCAACTGAGGATGCAGTAAAACGATTATACGAGAAGTATAAAAAGAATCCAAAAAGAATGTATGGTCCGTTTGGTCAGAATTTGAGAAATGGAAACTACAATTATCATATGAGATTCGGTGAGGTGTGTGTCTTGATTACGAAATGCACGATGTTCAACAAAGAATTATGTTGGCAATTTTTCAAGTATATGCCAATGATGCGTGAGATTTTGAAAGAAGGAAAACCATATTGGAACGGAGAAGATATATTGATGTCTGCGGTTGCTCGTTATTATTATGGAACGAATAATTATGCAGTCAGTAAGTGTGGTAATGTAAACCCGATAGAAGGTCGTGAAAATAAACGTAAACGTGCAATTGCAAGTTGGAAAGGGCACAAGTGGTATCGTGGTGACGTAGTTCGTCATTGTGCAAAGTATTTTAATATTTGGTCGGAGTGGGTAAAATGAAACCATTTGAATATTTTGAAGAAATTTATTGCATAAATCTTGAAAGAAGAAAAGATAGATGGAATTTGTGTCAGGAAGAATTTGAGAAAATTGGAATTCTTGATAAAGTAAAAAGGTTTGATGCAGTAGATAACAAAAAGAATCCAAAGCAAGGTTGTTATGAAAGTCACATGGGAGTAATTCGTCTTGCCCACGAAAGAAAACTTAAAAACGTATTGATATTTGAAGATGATGTTGCTTTCTTGCAAAGATACGATGATAGAAAACTTGCAAACGCAATTTCTCACCTTGATAAACAAGAATGGGAGTTTTTTTACTTGGGTGGGTTGGAACGAAGAATGAAGCCGAGACCAAAGTACAACCATCTAAATAAAAAGTGGAAAGGTGAATTCAATTCTGAGTATGATTATATCATGGAGTGTAAATCAGTTGGTTGGGCTCATTCGTTCGCAGTAAATTCAAGCATATTTGAACGCATCGTAAATGACTACGAAAATAATATTTGGGACACACTTGTTGAAAAACACGATAGTCACTTGGATAGGTACTATCAAGATGTTCTTGTTCCAAAAACATATGCGTGTGTTCCTACCTTAACCACGCAGTATAATTTGGTCAGTGACTTGGCACGAACCCGAACAAATAGATCTTTGAGATTAAGTCCGAAAGACAATAAATAAAACATCATTCTAATATTTATTATAAGAAAACTATCGATGAGTGATGTTGTGAAAATTAAAAACAAAAATACAGGTACATATCCAGTTGCGTTCCATTTGAATGGGGATGAAGATTTGAATGCACATGGATATGAAATATACAATGCGGTAAAACCACACTTTAAAAAGTGTTCTGCATCCGATGCCGACAAAGTGACCTTGTGTTTTGCAAAATGGGGTCGTGCGTCTGGTAGGGCGTGTATAATGGAGGAGACGTTGAATACTATGGAATTGCCTTGGTTCAACATCGCAGACGAATACACTTCGGGTGGACTCAAAGGAAGACGTCAACTTATCAAGAAACCAAAAATGCTCAGAGATAGTTTACGCAAAATAAATACCGAGTATATTATGGGGTGGGATATAACCGATACGTTTTTTACAGCAACACCAAATGAAATAGTTGATAGATTTGAATCTGAATTTGAGTGTGATATGTTGTTTAATGCGGAATTGATTTGTTATCCTGTGGAAGCACGTGAATTGTATGAAACATGGAACGACTATGATGATATAGTAAATAAATCACCATTTAGATTTTTGAACTCTGGATTGTGGATTGCAAAAACAGAGTTTTGTCGTGAAATTATTGATGATGTAATTAAAACAAAGAAACTTGTACACATGGGTTCTTGGCCAGGTGACCAAGGAGTATTTCAACAAGTATACAAAAAATACTATCCAAGGATTCAAGTGGATAGTGGGTGTAAGATTTTTCAAGCAACTTGCAACATTCAAGACGAATGTTTGGAAGTTATTAAATGAATGGAGATAAATTATGGGAGATGAAATGGAAAAAGTGATGTTTTTGGGTGACTCTATTACGAGGCACTACTTTCAGTATGCGGAAGCATATTTGAAAGAACACAATTTGGAAGCATACATACCTGAAAAGTGGGTTTCGTGTCAATGGAAGCAGGAAAGGTATTTTAAAGGTGCGTTTGTAATGAAACGCAAGTATCATGGTAGAAAAGTAAAGTCCAAGACGGTTCATTTCAATTTTGGTCTTCATAGCATCAAGTTGCCGGACAAGGGAAGGGGTGAAAGAAAACGAGCATTGGATTCCGACTTCGTTACATATGAAGAAGAACTTAGACGAAATATTGAAAAACTACGAGAGTTTGATCGTCATGTAATATTTTCCAACACTACACCAAATCCAAAGAATGCGGGTATGCGTAACGACTTGGATGTAGTTATTCTAAATGAAATTGCTGAACGAGTAATGAAGGAATATGAAGTTCCACATAATGACTTGTATTCACTTGTAAAAAGTCAACCGGATTATCCCACTCTGTATATGCATCCAAGAGCAGAAAACAATTGTCACTTTCTTCATCACGGAAGAAAACTTCTTGGTGAAAACGTTGGAAAGTTTGTGGTAGATAATTTTGTCGGAAACGATTGATGAAAGAAAGCATTCAAAAACTTGGATTTGAAAACGATGATGCAAACACCATCGTATTTTCGTTTGCAGGACAAGGTGCAGCCGGAGTCGTTGGATACGAGTGGGTAAATTTCTTCAAAGATAGGCCAGTAAAAGTTGTTTGTGTGAAAGACATTCACAAAGCATATTATATGGGAAATCTTTACGAAAACGATGAGGTTGTTTCCAATGGAGTTGAATCGCACGTGGATTACTTTCTAAAAATTGTAAAAGAATCAAAATGCGAAAACGTAATTATGACAGGTTCGTCCCTCGGAGGATATGCGTGTGCTTTATTTGGAATTTTAATGAACGCAAATTATATTCTTCCTTATAGTTCTCAGACTTTCCTAAGAACTCATCCTGTATACGGAAGAAACGACAGACCTCATTTGAAAAAGTGGGCTCAGCAACACGCAAGTAAACATGACCAAGAAAAATACTTTGATTTAACAGACTTGAATTACGATAATTTCACAGGACAAATTTGTTATCATTGGAGTGCAAGTTGGAGAGACGATAGATATGTTCAGCATATATCGGAATTTTGTAAAAGTTACAAAAAAAATCAATATGGTGGAGAGTATAAGAAGAACGATCCAATCAATTACAGAGTTCATGGTAATGTTCGTCTGCATTCCAAGTTGTGTAAGAAACTAAAAGACTGGGGTTATTTGGCAAAACATTTTGATGGAATTATAGTGTGAAAGATTCAATTAGAAAACACGGATTTGATAGTGATGCAAAAACACTTGTGATAGCATTCGCCGGCCAAGGTCACGCAAACTTAATCAATTACGAGTGGGTAAATTTTTTTAGTGAAAGAACAGTCAAACTTGTAAATGTACGTGACCACCAACGATCATATTATATGGGACAGATGTATGATAAAGATGGAACGGTGATTTCTTCTGGTGTTGACTCACATAAAAATCTTTTGCAATCAATTATAGAAGAATCTAAATGTGAAAATGTAATATTAACTGGATCTTCTATGGGTGGGTATGCGGCTGTCTTATACGGAGTATTGTTGAATGTGAATCGTGTAATTTCGTATAGTGCTCAAACATTTATATGTACGCACGAAGTGCATGGTAAAAATGATCAATCTCATTTGGTAAGATGGGCATACAAACAAGCAAGTGCAGAAGACTCACAAAAATATTTCGATCTATCAACACTAGATTATACAAATTTTACAGGTAAAATTGATTATCATTGGTCAGCCGCAAAATATGATCAAAGATATGTAAATCATATTTCTGAATTTTGCAAGACATATTCACGTAATAACTATGATGGAGACCATATACAAGATGATGCGATTACTTTAAAGGTTCACGGAACATTACGAAATCATGCAAAGTTTTGTGGTCATCTTAAGAAGATGGGAATATTAAAGAAACATTTTGATGGAATTATTTTATGAGCAATCCACTTGATTTTTTCGATGCAATATATTGCATAAATCTTGACGAACGAACAGATAGATGGGAACATTGTTTAATAGAGTTTGAAAAACTTGGGATAAGCGAACGGGTTATCAGATTTTCAGCAATAAAACCAACACATGATGAACGATGGGATCGTTGGACTACATGGGGAAACCCAAAAAAATATCCATTGATTGGTGCAGTTGGTTGTGCGGAAAGTCATAAAGCAATCATTGAACTTGCAAAGGAAAATAATCTAAACAATGTACTTGTTCTTGAAGATGACTTTGTTGTATGTGAAAATTGGAAACATAATTTAGAAACTGCGATAAAAGAAATACAAGGAAGAAATTGGCATATTTTTTACCTTGGTTATCGTTTGACCAAAACTTGGGGTATGATTCGTAACCTTGGAGATGTATTGAGAAGAATCATTTCAAAAAGAAAAAGAGGAATACACTTAACAGTGGGATTAGCATATAATTCTTCTAAATTTGACTATTTAATAAAAAACATAGATTCTTTTAATTGGAAGTCTTGTGGGAGAGAAGGTCATATAGATAAATTTTTTGCACGAAACAAACATCTAAGAAAATATTTTGTAGAACCAATGGTTGTAAGACCAAATCTTGAATTTGAAAGTGATATATCATGAGCAATCCATTTGATTATTTTGAAAAGATTATTTGCATTTGTGGACAACACGAACCAGAACGGTGGATTAAAGTTCAAAAGGAATTTGAACGCATTGGAGTTCTTGACAGAGTTGAAAGATTTGATGAAGTCATTGACTCAAATTGGCTGACCGAAACATTTGGTGCAACGTCCGAGTGGAGCAAAACGGATTATTGTCATTGGAAAATAATTTCAGATGCACATGAGAGTGGATTGAAAAACGTGTTCATCTTTGAGAGTGACATTCACTTCATTGATACCGATTTGGAAAAAATGTCAAAGTCCATTGAGTCACTTGAGGAAGTTGACTGGAAGTTGTTTTATATGGGAGGTGTGCCACACTCGGTTAGAGGGGTTGTCAACGAATATTTGGTAAACGTATCAATGTGTCAGGCACATGCGTATGCCATCAACGGAAAACATTGCAAGGAAGTTGCAGATACATTGATGAAAAACAAGATCGCGATTGATCAAGTATATAAACGGGGTGGTAGGTATGGTCTTGCACAATATGCTTACGCCACACATCCTAGATTTGTTCGTCAAGAAGATGAACACAATCCTCAACGCAGAAGAATGTCTGCTAAGATGTGGGATACTTTGATTGAACCTGTGATTGATATGCACCGGAGAAATATTGAATTTATATCAACTCGGGGACAATGGACGAAACCCGATAGGGTGATTGCAAGTAATTTTAAAATTGCATTGGATAATGTCGGCATTCCAGCAACATCGGGATTGGTTCGGATGCATGACTTGAATTTTGATTCGGACTATGAGAAGTTGGATTTGATACATGGTGTTTTAAAACAAGGAAAGATATGCCTTTATTCCGACTCGGATGTGGTTTTTTTGAAAAATCCACTGGAATACTTGTTTAATGAACTTGAGAGTTATGATTTGATTATTCAATCTACGGATCAAGATGAACTGGGTGAGAGAAAGTTGAAAAGATTTAATAAGGTCGTGACTCCAGGTTTTTGTTTGGTTCGACCAACGGAACTTACGTTAAAGTTGTTCGATACCTCGGTTGAATGTGAGTCTATGTTTCGTTGTAGCCGAAAGGATGTGTTGTATTTTAATAGTAAGTTAAATGCCACGGATGACTTTATTGATTTGAGGATTAAGATATTGGATAAGGCAGAGTTTTGTTTAAGTAGGAATTATACTAAGGGAGGAAGTGATGAACCCTATATGGTTCACTATAGTGAAAATGATAAAAAGGTTGTACATCCAAAGATTAAGATCCGGAGACTTAGAGAGAATAATCACTATTTTGTACCAGAATGAAACAATACATAATAACAGAACGTGACGTAGGACTTGCGAGTTTATTCTTTCAAGTAATCAACGCACTAAATCGGTGCGAGAAAGAAGAACTTGGAACACCAATTGTTTATTTTAAGAATCAATGCGTTTATTATAATCCCGAAGGTCATCAAAGCAAAGACAATGTTTGGGAATATTATTTTCGTCCTGTGGTAGAAACTGCGGATACTTCGTGTATATCAGAACAAAACAAATCAGAAATTGCAAACGCATACGAAAACACAGAACCGAAGAAATTAAATAATAGTCGTTTCGTTAAGTTGAGTAATCGTAACAAAATGTGTTGTCATTACGGAGATAGAAAAATGGGACATACTATGATTGTTCCTCCACACTTGATTCCCGAAGTTTGCGAAGATGGCCATCGTGAAAACGCAAATGAAATCATCAACAAATACTTCAAACTCAGAATGTATCTTAATGATAAAATCAACGACTTTTTCGCAGAAAACTTAGCAGCTGCAAAAAAGGTTCTTGGTGTTCATATTCGTGGAACAGATGCACTCGTAAACAAGGCGGAACGATGGAGGAAAAGATTCGACATTCAGAATTATATTAACTGCATTCAAATATTTATAGACAAGTATGGGGACGAGGGAAAGGTGTTTGTCGCAAGTGATGATGCGAAGTTGTTTAACATTGTCAAAAATGAATTTGGTGATGCTATCACTGAGTATGATACGTTCCGTCAGGAAGAGGATGATGTTGGAAAAAGTGGTGACAATACAAAGGGAGGTGCTATGATGCCGACGTATCTTTGTAGTGACGGGGTAAAAGCAGCTCAAAACGGAGAGGATGCGGTTGCCGAGATGTATCTGTTGTCAAAGTGTGATTATCTGTTGCATAACGCAAGTGGGTTTGCACATATGTCGTTGTTGCTAAATCCGACAATGCCACACGTGGATAGTCAGAGGCCAGGCGGAGATGAAACCTTGGAGATGTTTGGGGAGGTTGTGGGATTAAATTATGGTGTTAAAAGAAGAAGTTGATAAATATGCAAAAAATGAATTGCTCGTTGTTTCGTTTTGTAACAAGTTATACAAACGAATTGCATTGAATTGGGTAGCATATCTAAAAAAATTAAACATAGAAAATTATGTAATCGTGTCAACTGACCGAGAAACCGAAAAATTTTTATTAGATAACAAAGTCAACACAATTTATATTCGTGGAACTTTACCACGACACTCAAAAAAAGGATGGAGATGGAGAACCGAGCAATTATCAAGATTTTTAAATTGTGGTTGTAGAATTATTCATTCCGACTTGGACACTGCTTGGTTGAAAAATCCGTTTCATTTGATTTCCAAAAATTACGATGCGGTATTTTCAAGAGATTTGGGTGGGTATCCAAAAGAAGCAGAAGAAAAGTGGGGATTTTGTGTTTGCCCTGGGTGGATGTACTTAACACCGACTGCATCAATACAAGCAATGTTTATCAGCATACTGGATGAAAATAAAGAGCTTGATGATCAAGATCAAATCAATCGGTATATATGCTCACGTATTTCAAAAGAAAATATTGTGGAACTAATTGATGAAAGCACAGAACTTCATTCAAGTTCGTTGAATGTAAAGGTGCTTGGAAACAATATTATAGAACGATATGGGTTTGTAACTGATTATTGTTATGTGTATCATCCACATATGAGAAAAAATGCGGATTGTGAGACGCAACTAAAAAAGAAAGGATTTTGGATTTATGATTAACCATGATTTAAAGTTTATTTTCATGCATATACCAAAAAATGCAGGTACGAGTCTAGAAAAATCACTTGCAAAAATACAAGGAACTGAAGACGTTTCCGGAATGCTTCAAAATAAAAGAGATTGGTTAATTTATCAAACCACGAATGCAAATCCTAATTATCTTTTTATATTATTTTCACGAAATCCATATGATCGTTTAGTATCAGTTTATAGACATAGTATGAGAAAACGAAGACGATTTCCTAAATTATCGTTTTCAGAATATTGTATTGCATTGTGTGATTATTTCATTGATAAAAAAGATGATGGTTGGTTATCTACATTTGATAAACGTCACGCAAGACCACAATATTTTTTTATTCCAATCAATAAAAAATTATTAAATAGAAATTTAACTATTCAACCTGATAATTTATTTATTGGAAAGTTTGAAAACCTTGAAAACGATTTCAATGCATTGATGTTCAAATTTAATCGGTCTGACATAGCTCTTCCACATCATAAATGGGGAAGTGGGGGATCGAGTGATTACAATACTTATTATGATGAGGAATCAATTTATTGCGTAGATGAATTGTATGAAAAAGATTTTGAAATCTTCGGATACGAAAAGGAATTAAAGTTGGTATGATAAGTCATAAGCATAAATCAATTTTTGTTCACATCCCAAAGACTGGTGGCACAAGCATAGAACTTGCTCTACGTGACCACTCGTTTGGTGGGCAATACAATTCATATATGAATGGCAAACGTGCAACCCGAGGTTGGGATAAAGCATTTGATTTAAATGAAAGTCCTATTCGTGAAAACTCAAAATACTGGATACATAAGCATCGTCCTGTAAATCTCATAAAACCAAGATTCAAGAATTACAGAACTTTTGCATTTGTTAGAAATCCTTGGGACTTGGTGGTTTCATCGTATCATTGGTGGACACAAAAAACTGAAGGTGCAAGTGAACTCAGAGAAGCAACCGGTAAACTTCTTAAACAAAAAGGATTTGACTATTTTGTAAAATCAGAATATGCAAGTTGTATCAATGAGTGCGATCATAAAAATCACGGCCAATTATATTGGTTAACAGACGAAAAGCAAAATATAATTGTCGATTATGTAGGTCGTTTTGAAAATTTAAATGAACATTATGCAGAGATTTGTGAAAATATTGGTATTTCAAAACATAAATTGCCACACGCACTTAAAAGCAGAAGAAAAAAATATACCGAGTATTACACAAAAGAAACCATAGAGATTATAGAAAAAGCATATAACGCAGACATTCAGGAATTCAAATATTCGTTTGGTGATTCACCAGAAATTCAACCAAAACTATATGTCAATTTTAATTCAGAATTACCAACGCAATCTGTTGAAACAAAGATTGAAACTGTAAAACACGAACCAGTAATTACAGAAAAAAATATAAATGTTGTATCAAGTATTGCAAATACATATGGAAATCTTGATTGTGATACATTAATTTGTATCAATTCATGTGAAAAACACGAAGACCATTTACAACATTTGAAAAACTCTGAGTTTTATCAGAAATTAAAAGATACAGACGGAATTGGCATTCTTGAATTTTATCGTGGCCACGAATCAACAAAATTTGAAAATGGAAAACTTTTATTACAAGGCACAGAACAATACGATAAACTTCATGTAAAAACATATGACATGATTCAATGGTGTATACAAAATCTTCGTTTTAATAGATTGGTAAAACTTGATTGTAACTTTTTAACATACACTCATGTTGGAGAACGAACTCGTAAAAAGATATGTGGAATTGATAGGGTTGAAAAATCAATCTACAAACGAAAGTTTGTTCCTTATGTTGGTTCTAATGGTAGAGAGTTTTTACTTAGAGATTTTCGTGCATGGTCAAAGCAAAAAGGAATTGTTACACAATTAGATGAACCCACTTGGTTAAAAGATGGAATTTGGTATTATTGTGGAAAGTGTTATCGTTTAAATTATGAGTTTGCAAAGTTTATTGCAACATCTGAGATATGTAAAAACATGGTCAAGCAACATGATGTGAAGAATGCGTTGGGATATCATCCGTTCGCAGTTGAGGATGTAATGATAGGAAGAATGCATGAAGCATTTTTGGAGAGTGAAGAATGAAACACGACCCGGTGGTAATGAAACTTTGAATAAATTTAGAGAAATTGTATAATGAAAATTGACGTAATAATAGGACACTCAAATACACACGATTCCCGTGATAGGAATTTAAGGTTTATTGTTGCACGATATCAAAAACTGCTTCCAAATGCAAAAATAACTATTGTTGAACAGAATACCGAGTCAGACTTGTCGGACATCGGAGGAGATGTATCAATTAGACATATACTTAGAAAAACTCCAGAACCATTTGATTATAGTCGTGGGTATGGATTCAACGAAGGAGCAAAGGTAACTGATGGAGATTATCTCATATTCTCTGACAACGATATTATGTTGCACGAAGATTTGCTGAAGAACTTTGAGAAACTTGTCAACGGATACGACTTTTTTGTTCCTTCGCAAAAATTCCTTAACATTTCACGTGACGGAACAAAGAAGGTAATTGCAGGTGAAGACCTTGATGAAGTGTGGTTGGGGAGAAACAGACCGAGAGTTGCCGACAATGGTGCTGGAGGAGTCTGTATCATGTCAAGAAAGGGTTTTTATCAAGTGTATGGGTGGGAACCGTCAATCGGTTCTTGGTGTCCTGAGGACGAGTTAATGCGAAGCAAGGTGGACAAGTTCGGTTTGGAGATTGGAAGGTCACCTTACGATATGTATCATCTTGATCACGATACCAAGGCACACCGAAGACTTGCACGAATTAACGACAAAAAACAATGGAAGGAAATGGTGGAGAAGATTGCCGTTTTCAAACAAATGAGAAAACAAGAACTTATCGGTTATTATGCCGGAATTGGGGAGGGACATTATAGATGAAAAATAAAAAAGCAAGAAAGAAGTTTTTAAATAAACTTCCAAAAAATGGTATTGTAGCAGAAGTCGGAGTTGCCGAGGGGTATCACGCAGTTGCAATGAAAGAAATATCAAAACCAGAGAGAATGTATTTAATCGATCCGTGGATTGTTTGTTATGGTCCGGGTGAAGGTGCAATGAAATTGGTTGAGGAGTCATTATCAGTCAACATTTTAGATGAAGGAGTTTTCAACTTGGATGCTCACACGGACTCCGTGGTAGCAATGAAGGAATATTCCGTAAATGCTTCAAAGAAGTTTCCGGATGAGTTTTTCGATTATGTTTATATCGATGCAGATCATAGCTATGAAGGTGCAAAGGAGGATATTGAACTTTGGTTTCCGAAAGTAAAGAGGGGAGGTTATATATCAGGACACGATTATAGACATCGTCGATTGAAGTGGTATGGGGTGAAGCGAGCAGTTACCGAACTTATAGAAGAGCACAACTTGGAACTATCGTTTGTTTCGGGTGGAGCAGACTGGGCAGTTTTAAAGAAATAATAATCAAGGTGAACTACATTAACATACATTTAAAGGGACTACTTGCAAATCAAATGTTTTGCGTATCTGCTTTGTTTGCGTATGCGTGGAAACACAATCTAACACCGATTGTAAAAAGCAATCAAATTTCTCGTAATCACGACAAAGGAAGAGAGTCTCTTTTGAAAGTATTTCCAAACATTTCATTTAACGATGATGTAGATTTTGAAATTGAAGAATTTTTGGAAGAACCAAAGTCGTTGGGATTTCGTTATCAGGAAATACCATTCCATCCAAACAAGAATGTTCAAATGCGTGGATTTCGTCAAAGTGAAAAGTATTTTGCGGAATACACAAAAGAAATTCAAAAAATGTTTGAACCACATCCTGACGAAACAGAGTATCTTGAAAACAAATATGCTGATATACTAAAAAATAGTGTGTCACTTCATATTCGCAAAGGTCGTGATAATGCCGACACTTATAGTTCTGCTTATTATTGTTTGTTTGAAGATTTGAACACTTACTATCCGAATGCGATTCGCAAAATTTTGGAACTGGGTAAGAAAATTGACAACATTGTAATATTCTCAGATGCAGTTGATTGGGTTGAAGAAAATCTTGATTTGTCTGAGTTTGATGTGAACATAACGTTCGTTCGTGGTGAGAAAGATTACATGGACATACATTTGATGAGTATGTGCGAACACAATGTAATTGCAAACTCAACATTCAGTTGGTGGGGCGCATGGTTAAATAATAACGAAGAGAAGGTTGTGATTGCACCAACAGAGTGGCATCCGTTGCACAAGAAAAGAAAGTTTAGTGATGAGGATATCATTTGTGAAGATTGGATTCGGGTGGAGGTAAAGTAATGATAAGTCATAAGCATAAATTTGTCTTTGTTCACATTCCAAAAACTGCCGGTCAAAGTTTATATCATCCACTTGGTGGTTGGTCACGGGTTCAACCACACGGGTTTGATAAAGGTCTTAAAAAATATAGACACCACTTCACAATGTCTGAATATCTTGAACACGAATATTTAAAAATCGACAAACTTGAATTGTATTTTAAGTTTGGTTTTGTGAGAAATCCTTATGATAGAATACTTTCGGAATTCAAATATGCAAAAAGAATATATTCAAAATTTAAAAAAGATTTTAAGTATTTTGTAAAACGGCCGTGGGGGAATAGCAGAAGGCATTCAACAATTAAACAACACATCAGACCACAATATGAGTTTTTATATGATGCCGATGGAAAATGTATGGTAGATTTCATCGGAAGATTTGAAAATCTACAACAAGACTTTAATATCGTCTGTGATAAAATTGGAATCCCACAACAACAACTTCCACACAAAAATGCTTCAAAGCATAAACACTATACCGAATACTACGATGAAGAAACAAAACAAATTGTTGCGGAAAAATACGCAAAAGATATTGAGTATTTTGGGTATGAATTTGGAGAGTAACATTATGCACAAAAAAGAAAGTTTAGTGGTGAGGATATAATCTGCGAAGATTGAATTTGTGTGGAGGTGGAACAATGAGAAAAATAATTTGGATGTGTTGGTTTCAGGGTGAAAGCTCCAAGATGCCTTCACTAAATAGAACTTGTATTGAAAAGTGGAGAAAGTTCAATAAAGATTGGAAAGTGATTGTTTTGGATAATGAAACAATTCCAAATTATGTACCCGAGTATACTGAAATATTAAAAGAATCACCAAAAAGAAAAAAGGCAGCCTGTTCAGACCTGTTAAGAATTTTGTTGTTATCAAAATATGGTGGTGTTTGGGTTGATGCAAGTGTATATCCGATGCACCCACTGAATAATTTCATATCACAGATAATTAATGATCAAGATTTCTTCGCATACAGATACATTCCACAAAAAAAATATAATTCTGGACCAAGAAAAGGTGCTATTTTAGAAATTGATAGTTGGTTTCTTTGTGCAAGTTATCCTAATCACTATATTGTAGAAACTTGGAAATCTAAATTTATAGATAATTTTAAAAAATATAAAAAATGGCCGTATTTTACATTCCACGAAACTATACGAGAGTTATATAACACAGATTCAAAAATAAAAAAAATAATAGATAATATGGTTCAAGTAGATACAAGAATTCCACTTTCGGCCGAAAGAACTTCTCGCAGAAAATTGTGGAAAACATCTTGGATGTATAAACGACCGTGTAGAAACTTGTGGATAAATGATGCTAACTCGGAGAGGTCACATGACTGAAAATAATTCGTATATATACCAAAAAAATAAAAAAAGAAATTTAATAGTGAGTTTTGCAAGCAACGGGATTAAAATCACAAAGCCAGTAAAATTTGAGTTTGTAAAATCGTTGACCAATTTTAAATTAGAATCTGACTTTTTATTCATGCGTGATCAAAGAAGACGATGGTATCTAGACGGACTTGGAGGAATTGGGGATACATTTGATGATACATTATCATTTTTAAGGAATATCATTGAAAAATATGATAAAGTTATTTTTATCGGAGTGAGTGCAGGTGGATATGCAAGTATATTGTTCGGAAGTTTGTTGAATATTTCAAATGTTATTGCTTTTGTTCCACAAACTGATCTTGATTATGTGCAAACTTATTCAAAAACTTCACGTCGTCCACATTTAAAAATTTTACTAAATGAAGAATTAAATAAAACCACTGCGCGTAGAAAATACGGAAATCTAAAAAATTACATCAACTCAGAAACTGAATATTATTTATACACAGACAGTAAACTAAGATGTCCACTTCACAAATCACATCACTACAATAACATAGCACCTTCAGTCAAAAAATTACATAGTATTGGTGACAATCCACCTGAATTTATAAGATCTGGAAAGTTGGAAAATTTACTAATAAGTTTGTTGTTTAATAAGATGTAATTCTAATATTTATAATAATGATGGAAGATAAACTTTATATGTTTGATGGTATTGTGTGCATTTGCACAACGCAAGAAGAATCTAGATGGAAAAAAAATTGCGTACCTCAGTTTAAGAATTTTGGGTGCTTAGATAGAGTAATTCGTTTTTATGGTGATTTGCCCGAAGATAAAACTCATTTAAACGGGTGTAGTTTTGCTCACTACAATGTATTGAAGATGTGCAAAGAAAAAGGTTTTAAAATGCCACTCATTTTAGAAAGTGATTTTTATTTTAGATTGGGTGATGTTACTAAAAAACATATACATGGAATATATGATGAAGCATTGTTACTAAATTCAATAAAGATGTTGACTAATGTCGATTGGAAACTTTTTTTTCTTGGTGGTCATATAAAGAAATGTGATAAAAATGCTTGGCCAAATATTTTAAAAGTATCTTGTGAACTGACCCACGCATATTCAGTAAATTACAAATACTATGACGATATAATTGGCACTCTTGAAAAGAGTTTGCATATTACTCCTGATTTAATTTACTCACGAAAAAAATATGGAAAATTGTATGACTATTGTTACATGACACCATGTATCATGGTAATACAAAAGTGGTGGAAAAAAGAAAAATGGAGAACCCATTTGATGTGGAGAACTTTTCGGAATTCACTTGGATACGAACACTTAGTATAAGATTATATAAAAATGAAACAATATAAATCAATATGGATAAGAACTCCAAAGTGTGCTGGTACAAGCATACGAAATATCTTAAAAAATAAATCAATTAAAATTGTAATGAACGGTGCAGTTGAAGAATGTAAAAAAAATACAATTAATTTTAATGAGGCATTTAAATTTGCGTTTGTAAGAAATCCGTTTGATAGATTTATTTCAAGTTACACGTATTGTAAGAAAAAAAAATGGTTCAATGGTAATTTGAATCAGTTTGCCAAAACGAAATTTAGTGACATGGGGAATTATGCAAGAGAACATAGTCATCCACTAACAACACATCTGTCTTTAAATTCAGTGTATGTAGAAATTGAGTATTTAGACTTCATTGGAAAAGTTGAGAACTTACAAGAAGACTTTGATACGATTTGCGATAAAATTAATATTCCACGACAAAAACTTCCTCATAGGAATCGGACAAAACACAGACACTATACCGAATACTACGATGATGAAACTCGTTCTATTGTTGCGGAAAAATATGCGAACGATATTAAGATGTTTGGTTATGAATTTGGGACGTAAGAACAAATGAAACCGTTATTTATACACATTCCAAAGGCTGCTGGCATGGTAATCCAAAAAATTGTTGAAAACTTAAATGAAGACATGGGTCCTAGTAACGAAGTGTGTCTTCATAAAAAGGTTACAAGATATAGAAAATCGTATCGTGATAGACACTATGTTTTTTCGTTCGTGCGAAATCCATTTGATAGATTGGTGAGTGCATATTTTTTTTTAAAAGCCGGAGGTATTCATAGGCATGATAGAAGGAGAGGACGAAAACTCGCAAATGATTTCAACACATTTGTAAAAGAAGACCTGTTTAGTAAACCTATAAAACGCATACTGCATTTTCATCCTATAGTGCATTGGTTAGATGCGGAAATAGATTTCATCGGAAGATTTGAAAATCTACAACAAGACTTTAATATCGTCTGTGATAAAATTGGAATCCCACAACAACAACTTCCACACAAAAATGCTTCAAAACACAAACACTACACCGAATACTATGATGATGAAACAAAGCAACTCGTTGCGGAAAAATACAAGAAGGACATTGAATATTTTGGTTATAAATTTGGAGAGTAAAAATGATAAGTCATAAACATAAATTTGTATTTGTTCATATACCTAAAGTTGCGGGTGGCAGTATTGTACGTGCAAATATACCCCTCCGAGTTATCGGACACAACATTAGAAAGAAAAACAAATATTTTAAAGACATTAAAAAATCAACAAACCAATTTAGTTTTGCGTTTGTAAGAAATCCGTGGGATCGATGTGTGTCGGCATTTAGATATTTAAATAATGGTGGCCAAAACCGTGCTGACAAAAAAGATGCTGAGAAATTTTTTATAGGATATCAGAGTGATTTTGCAGGTTTTATACGACACCATAAATCTAATAATGTTTTTTTAGAACAAATGCATTTTAAACCTCAGTACAAATGGATTTGTGATGAGAACGATAATGTTTTAGTAGATTTTGTTGGCAAGTTTGAGAATTTACAAGAAGACTTTAATAAACTTTGCGATACGATTGAGGTCCCACGACAAAAACTCATACACAACAAGAAACCAAAATCAAAACACAAACACTACACCGAATACTACGATGAAGAAACAAAACAAATCGTTGCGGAAAAATACGCAAAAGACATTGAGATGTTTGGTTATGAATTCGGAGAATAAGAAATGATAAGTCATAAACATAAATTCATTTTTGTTCATGTAATCAAAACAGGAGGTGTCTCTATAGCAACTGCCTTGGCCAAGGCCTTGGGAATGAAACAAAAATATTACCACAAATCAGCGAGTAAAATTAAAAAAGAACTCGGAGAAAATATATGGAATGAATATTTTAAGTTTGCTTTTGTTCGCAATCCGTTTGAAAAGATAGTTTCACAATATCATTATAATCGACATAAGTTTGGATTAAAAGATTCTACATTCAAAGAGTATGTAAAGGCATGGAGTGAAGGTCAAAAAATATCCACGAACCCCCAACTTAACTTATTTTATATAGATGAGAAATTAGACTTTATCGGAAAATTTGAAAACCTCCAAGAAGACTTCAATATTGTCTGCGACAGAATAGGAATTCCCCAACAAAAACTTCCACATAAAAACAAAAGCAAACACAAACACTACACCGAATACTACGATGAAGAAACAAAGCAAATCGTTGCGGAAAAATACGCAAAGGACATTGAATATTTTGGGTATGAATTCGGAGAATAAGAATTGATACACTATCTTACAGTACACTATAATGATGAGTCTTGGATTGATATTCAGTTACAACACATTAAACATTATACATCTACTGAATTTAAAGTTTGGGCATTTTATGGCCATCGTGGAGCAGATAATGTGGAACAAGTAATAAATAAGCACTCTGATAAATTTCACTACCTTGATCACCATAAATGCAAACGAACACATAAACCAAGCAAGAGACATTGGAAAATGTTAGATAAGTTAACAAAGATTGTGTTAAATGATTCCGATACGAAAGATACAGATATATTAGTGTGGTTGGATAGTGATTCATTGATAGTGTCTAATATTGAAAGTTTTTTAAAAACAAACAAAGTTGATACATTTTCTGCGGTACAACGAGTTGAAAATAGAACTCTTGAGCATCCAGATGGTGATAAATTTCCACACCCATGTTTTGCATACTGTACCACGAAATTTTGGAAAGAACATAATCTGTCGTGGAAAGGTGACCAACAACATAAAGAAATTAACTCAAGATTGAAGGATACGGGTAGTTATTTGCTTTGTCATTTTGTAGACAATAAAATTGATTGGAAACCTATACGACTTTCATCATCTCTTACACATGATCAAATGCTATTTGTGACTTATGGTGGGGTCGTATATCATCATGGTGGGGCGACGAGGATGAAGGCCTCGGGTAATAAATACTTAGTGTCTAGGCACGATAGCTACCTCAAACTTAACAAAGTCAATGTATCGTATTTGCACCGACTGAGAGTAACTATTAGTGATAAAATATATGAAGATATATGTAATGGTCTTTTTATAAAATAAAGAAAAAACTAATATTTATAGATGATGAGTGATAAAAATCCATTTGACTATTTTGATAAGATATTCTGCATAAATCTTGATTCAAGACCTGATCGTTGGGAACAAGTACAGAAAGAGTTTGATAAAGTTGGAATTCTTGATCGTGTAGAAAGATTTTCTGCACTAACTGGTAAAACCGAAGGAGGACCTCAAGGCAAAAATGTGCGTGGTTGGTTAAAGTGGAAAAATGTGGATGGAAACAACCTGAGTAATTTGTCGTGTATCAAGTATGCAAAAGAAAATAACTTGAACAACGTATTGATATTTGAAGATGACATTTATTTTCGTTGGTGGGATAAACAAAGATTTCAAAAAATCATAGATACACTTTCAGAGCAACAATGGAGATTATTCTTTTTCGGAGGAACAATAGACAGACGTTCTCACACTCCACCATTTGATAAGATTTCTGATGAATTATACAACATTCATCTACCATTGTTTGGCACAAGTTCCTATGCGGTAAATTCGTGTACATACGATGCTATTCTTAACAATAGATTCTTCAAAGTAGATTGGAGTATCCCGGATGTTGTAAAGCATCATCGTAGAATATGGAATCTTGATGTTTTACTGGGTAGGAAGTTTGATGGTAAATACACGATGCGAGAACCAATGTGCTTGCAGATTGCAGATTACAGTGAAGTAAGTGATGGAGAAACAGACCACCACGCAACTGCGGTAGAACGATACAAGGAACTATTCGGATAATTAAAAATCAATTTTTGATTCATAATCTTTTCTAAAAATTCTTCGTTTGAATATTTTTTTGCGATAGATTTTTTTATCAAGTGATTCTGGTACAACATCTGTATGTTCGGTATTTCCAGGTTGCGTACCACAATTTATAAACCCTTCAGGTGCTTTTCTAGTATCATCACATTTTGGTAAACTTGCTATATAATCGTTTCTTGCCCACCAAAAATTACCAGAGTAGTGACCCGTTAATTCTTTATTATAATAAGTACAACGCCGTACACCACACGATTTATTTTCTTTTAACAAATCAATGCAATGATAATATTTTTCAATAAGAAAAAATTCCATAAAATCTACATAAGATTGAATACCTGCTCCATTTATACCCTTTAATGAACCTCTCCAGGCACCCTTTGCATGGAGATACAACGAATATCCAGTATTATTATCAATTGCAAAATCACGGAGCATATTAATTGTTTCGGACTCATTTTTATCATTTTTACCTAAATTAATCTTGACCTTGTTTAGATTTTTTATTTCTTTTGAAAATTCTGCTTGATTTTCACCTACGCAATTAACAAATACATTATCTACATTTTCAAGTAAATTGTAGTTTTCCATTTTTTTATACGAGTTAAGAAATATCTCAAGACCATTATTAACGCAAAATAGATGATAAAATACATTTAAAGAAGCTTCCATTCAATATAAATATAAAAACTACTTGATAATATTTATACAACGGAGATGTTTGCGAAAGTATTTTACAAAAAAATGAAGTATCTAACAACAAAATACATGGGGTTTGGTGACGGGACCGGATCTCAAATACACAGACGAGTATCAGTTTGGACATATTGTAAATTAAATAATGTGAAGTATGTTCACACTCCGTTTTTTACAATGGAGCATAATTACGAAAAAGACGAAGCATTTGAAAACAAGTGGGAGAACTTTTTTAATTTGGGGTACGGTGAATTACAATTAAATGAAGTGAAAGAATCAGAAATAGAATGCGTAGAAAAAATGCATGACTATTTTGAAAAAGAAAATTCCACGGACTTGTATGATAAAGTGCGAGATGAATTTCGCAAAAAATATTTCATGACGGAAAAACCAAAGTTGGTGTATGACGAGAACTTTATAAATGTTGCCGTTCATGTAAGACGGGGTGATATAGTGGGAAGAAAGCATCGTATGCGTAAACGAGGAACTTCCGATGAATATTTTATTTCACTTATGGAAAAACTAAATCAAGAGACCACAAAAAAACCATACAAGTTCTATGTGTTTTCACAAAACAAAACTGCTAAACGTGGTTTTAGAATGAAGAAGCAAGGTGACATTTTTGAAAAGTATAGAAATTTAGATTTGAATGTTGAGTTGATGATAGACGGATGTCCTTTTTTTGATTTTCATCATTTGATTTCAGCAGATGTTTTAATTACAAGCAAAAGTTCGTTTCCTTATGTTGCTGGATTATTTTCCACCAACCGAGTTATTTATAATAAGTTTTGGCACGAACCAAAATCATATTGGGAGATTGGATAATGTTAGATATAGATAGTGAATTAAAAAAAATTGCAGAAGCAGAGACGACAAATACTTCGCATTACTTGGTTGAAAATAACAGTGATATTTTAATAGTAACATTTACAGGTGCAACTCCCGAAAGATACTTCTCATTCAAAACAAGTACATTGAAACTCTCACAGAATATCCCAGTGGACATATTGTTCATTAGAGAGCAAACGAAAAAGTGGAATTGGTATTTAAATAAACTTGATGGTGTTGGTCAAGGTGTTGAAGAAATTGCAAACTTTTTAAAAGATAAAATTAAACCATACAAAAAAGTTATCTTTGCAGGAACGAGCATGGGAGGGTACGCATCTATATTGTATGGAAGTTTGTGCAAAGTAAATCATGTAATAGCATATATTCCACAAACTGATTTGAATTATGTCAGAAAATGTTTGCCAAAAAATAGGGAATATCGTAGGTTGCCTAGATGTAAGGATTTTGAACAATTTCAAAATTTAAATAAGATAATTTCACCTGAGGTTCAATATCATATCAGTACATATCTTGAGAAATTTAAAAGAAGTATGAAAAGGGGGGTACGATGGGACCTTGCACAACATGGTTTCCATCACTATGAAAATATTAACGTAGGAAAAAACGTCCATTTTCTAGGTGATATAAAAGAAAACTCTCCAAAAAATATGATAAATTTGGTCAAAGATATATGGATTAAGACGAATTTAGAACAAATTGAATCAGTTGAGAAAACTGATATATCGTATTGTAGGGTCAAAACAAATTCAGAGACATTGATTGTTTCGTTTGCAAGTTTAAATCCAACTCATACAGGATTTGAACGTAAGAGTAGTTTGCTTGATTTTTCTCAAGAATGTCCAATTGATATTTTATACCTAAGAGACCAAAAAAATTGGTACATTGGGTCGTTAAAAGGAATTGGAGAAACAATTGAAGATACAACAGAGTTTCTAGAAACTGAATGTAAAAAATATAAAAAAGTAGTTATGGTTGGTGGAAGTCAAGGTGGGTATGCTTCAATACTATTTTCAAGTATTTTAAAAACATTTGCGTGTATAGCAATAATCCCACAAACGAATTTGCATATTTGTTACGAATACAGACCAAAAGGCCGTAATTGGAAAAAACTATCTAAGTTGGAATCTTGGAAAAAATATGCAGATCTTAAACCACACATAAATAACGAAACAAAATATTATGCCTTGCCAGGAACGCACAGGTTAAATTCAAGAATGCGTGGTATGAAATTACTAAACACAGTCGAACACGGAATACATCAGTTTGATAATATTTCTATGTTTTCAAATGTTAATAGTATAGAAAATAAGAATGAACTAAGGCACGGCGAACTTGTAATTGAAAAATTAAGAGATATATTATGAACGAAGAACTAATAAAAAAGATACAAGACAATAAAATAGCAATAATAACGTTGGCAAATCATGGTTTTTTGAATTTTACAATGAATTGTATAAAGTCGTTGGAAAAAATCGGACTTGGTGGCCAAATGAAAGTTTATTGTATTGATGATAAATGCTACAATAAATTAAGTTCATCTTACCAAAATTGTTGTTTAATAGAAAGTGAATATAACAAAAAGATTGATGGATTGAAGATATATCCAAGATCTAACGATAAAACAGAAAGTTTGTATAAAGATATAATGCTAATGAAATATCCTGCAATTTTAGATGCACTTGAAAATAATGATTATGTTTTATTTTTAGACGCAGATGTAGTTTTTCACGACAATAGATTTATTGAATATTTATTGAAAACTATAAAAGATAATGATGTGCTATTTCAAACAGAAAGGAAAGATGAAAAGACTGACAAAGATGAACCTTGTGCCGGATTAATGTTCATTCGTTCTAACAAAAAAACATTAGATTTCTATGATCCCACAACTGTATTAAGTGATAAACATTATATAGACAATGTTGGAGACCAGGATTATGTACGAGGAAACAAGAATAAACTTAAGCACGACTACATGGACGTAAAACTTTTTTCAAATGGTAGATACTTGTTTAGTGATACAGGTTCGGTAACACGAAGATTTAATTACTACAAAAGAAATAGAGCATCAGTTTCTCCATACATGATTCACTATAATTGGTGCCGTCCTAAATTTAAAGTAAAGTTGATGACAAGACTGGGGCATTGGTTTATATGAAAATTACGTCATATACAGTAAATGGTTTGTGTAATAGACTTAGATGTATGTCATCTTGTTTTATTCTTGCCGAGATATACAATAAAGAATTTGATATAAAATGGGATACGCATATAAAAGAGTGTAATTGCGAAATTACTGATTTATTTGACTTCGATGATGATATTATTTCTAAGGATAACTATAATAAAAAAAAATTCAGCAATTTTAGAAGAAAACCAAAACGTAACACTTTTTTATTTTTCGATGACAAATTATTTATTCAGAGACTGTCCGGAAACCCAAGAAGCACACAGGAGATTTTTAAAAGATTAGAGATTGATAACGACAGTGTAATAATAACCGATGATGTCATTGTACATCCGTCACTTTCAAATATTGATTTTTTTGAAAAACAAAAACAATTTTATAATAATCTTAAACTCAATAAAAGTGTCCGTGGTAAAATAGATGATTTCGTGGGTAATATTTTCAACAAAAAAACACTTGGAATTCAAATACGTGGTACGGATTTACTTAGAATGTATTCATGGACATCAACCAAATATTACGATGAAAATATAAAAAATATTACAAAAGAGGCTATGTTCGATAGTGTAGTAAAGTCAATCTCAAAAAAAATAGATGATTATGAACAAATTTATGTCTGCTCCGATGAACTGGAAATAGTTCAAATGTTTCAGAATAAATTTGATAATGTCATTACATATCCGAAAACAGAGGTAAGCAGGACATCAACGGAAGGAATGCAAGATGCACTCATTGATTGGTGGTTATTGGGAGAGTGTGATTATATTTTTTATACACATCAATCAAGTTTTGGAATAGAGGCAACAATTCGCAGAGGACATGAGTTTTCGTGTGAGATTAAATATTAATGAAATCAAAAAATAACATTTTAGTTGTGATTTTTGGATGTCTCGGTAGGTCACTTCATTACACAAATATAAACCATGTAGAGAAAATATTTGATACACTAAGTGATAATAATATTTCTTACAAAACTTGTTATATAAACAATGATGTTGATAAAATAGATGGTGTCCTGGCCGACACTTCGTTCAAAAAGTTTAAAAACGTAGTGAATTCGCATTTTAAAAAAACAATCTCGCAAAATGAAATTGATTCTATCATTTTGAAAAAATATCCAAAATATAAATCTATGTTCGGTCAGGTCGGAGGGGACAATAACTATGAACGAAATTATATTGAACAATACGGATTAAATCCTATTAGAAATAGTTATATTGAAACCCTCGCAAGTGAGTATATTAATCAGAATAAATTTGAGTTTAGTCACGCATTGGTATTTTGTTCTGACCTCTGGTTTGATAAAAAACTTGATATTAACTGGTTTAACGAAACCCATGTAATTGTATCGGATGTAAATCCAGGTGACGGATACACCAATGGTTTTTATTTTGGAAAATCTAGTGATATTGACAACCTACTCAATTCTTTCGGAAATTTATTAAAACTGGCAACACACGATTATGAAAGAATCATTAAAAACAATAGTAAAATTCATTCAATTTCAGTTCGTCCTGAAAAATATAGATTTTTAAAAATAAGAGCAACTGGAAAACGAGCATATAATTGTAAGGGGATGCGAAGGACGGTTTGGAAAAAAATAAGACATATCGAGTCCGATTTTTTTGCAAAAAATAATAAAGGATAGGATATATGAAAAAAACAAATACAAAACATGGCCCAGATTCGTTTGAACATCAGAATAAGACTACAACATGGTCATATGGTCATTTTCAAAAGTTAATAGAAAGGAGGATTGGGAAGTGAGACCATATATTCGTAGATTTTTAAATAAAGTCGGAAAGAAAGATGATTTCTTTTTTATTCAAGTGGGTGCAAACGATGGAGTCATGTGCGATCCCCTACGTTCGTTTATTTTAAAACATAATTGGAGTGGTATATTGGTGGAACCCGTACCTGATTATTTTGAATTGTTAAAGAAAAATTACGAAGGTAGAGACAACTTGACATTTGAACAAGTTGCGGTTTCAAGTGAACCATCTGATTCTCTGAAGATTTATTATCTTAAACGAAATGAAGAATCCGAAAAAGAAATCGAGGATTGGGAATTTGGTTTGTCGGGATTTGACATGAAGAAAAATAAACGATGGAAAGCAAGTAAATTTGCAGGAGAGTGTGATGTTCCAGCAACAACGGTTTCGGAATTGGTTAAAAAGCATAATGTATCTCACATAGATATGCTTCAAATTGATGCAGAGGGTTATGATTTTGAGGTTATTAAGGGAATAAACTTTTCGGAAATGTGTCCGAAAATTATTAACTACGAACATATGAATCTTGGACGGGATGAACACCCATGTAAAAACTTTTTAAGAGAACGGGGGTATTATTTGTATAGACGGGGTAAACAAGATACTTTTGCAGTCCATGAAAGTTTGGGAGTTTTTCCGAGATGAAAAAACATTTTTTAATCAAATCAGGTGACGAAAACGCAGGATTCACCGCATACATAAAGTTTGCTTTAAATGGCATTCTTTATGCAGAGCAACACGATTATATTCCAGTCGTTAACTTTGACAATTCAATTCGCAATTTCTTTTACGAAGAATCTTATGGAGAAAATACATGGGAGTATTACTTTGAACCTGTGGCGAAGATTTCATATGCAGATGTGATTGAGAACAACTTACCAACGTGTACGTTAAAAGATAGACAATTCAGAAATCAAAACTCACATCCTAATCCCGATAGAGTGGATACATTTTGGAAAAATGACAGACGGATTGGGGGTGACGAACATAAAGGTGATCCAAAGGGTTGGTTGGAGAGCAAACGTAAGGTTGCCCGTGAACTCATGAAGAAGTATGTTCATGTAAAACCACACATTCAAAAAATCGTGGACAACTTCGTTAATGAAAATTTTAACAACAAGAATATTATAGGATGTCATGTTCGTGGAACTGACTTTGCGTATGCAACTGCAACTTCCGTTGAAAAGTATTTTGAGATATTAGATACACAAAAAGACGTACACATTTTTCTCGCAACAGATCAAACTCAGTATGTTGATTTATTTAAAAACAAATATGGCAATGAACGAGTTCTTACATACGATAGTTTGCGAAGTGATAATGATGTAGCTGCATTTGAACTTGAAAATGGAAGTCCATATAAAAAAGGTGAAGATGTGCTTATTGACACATTGCTTTTAAGCAGAACAAATTCAATTATCAAGTGTGCAGCTGCCGGAGGTGAGTTTGCTTTGTGGTTCAATGAAAATCTTGAAGTTCTACACGATTTCGCATTGGAAAGTCAGTTTCAAAAAGGTGGACATTGGGATCGTGAAAATACTGCATTTCAAAGACTGAGAGTTAAAAGTAAGTAATATTTATAATAAAAAAAATAGAGGAGATGGTAATGAACAAAAATTATTTAAGAGAGCAATTAAAAAAATATCCTGGATTCTTTGGAAGAAACGGCAAATTTTATCAATCACTTGATGGTGTAGTGTCAGAAGACGAAGCAAGACGTCCAACAACAGAAAGATTAACAAAGTATGGTGTGCTAGATGTAATAAACAAAGATACTGATATACTTGACATTGGATGTAATGCTGGATTTATATCACTAACTGCGGCTAAAAAAGCAAAAAGTGTGCTTGGTCTTGAGTCTGCGTCCGAACTTGCAAATATAGCAAACGGAGCAAAATCAATTGTAAATCAATCAAACTGTGAATTTCAGAATGTTAAGTTTGAAAACTTTGAAACAACTAAAAAGTATGATGTTATTTTTACATTGGCAATCCATCATTGGGTTAAACTTGGTTTCGTGCAATTTTTTGATAAAGTTATGAAAATGATGAAGCAAGATTCTTATCTTATGTTTGAAAGTCACAATACACAGAACAAAGCATTTGACGCAGATCTTGGTGGAAAAATATGGTATTTAAATCAATTTTTTAAAATTGTAAATCACGGCCACGAAGAAACGGATGAAAAACGAAAAATGGATCGTGAATTTTATTTACTTAAAAGAAAAAGAAAACCAAATGGAATGTAATATATGCTTTTGCAGTAATGATAAATATGTAAAGTTTATTCCCACGGTAATAAATTCTTTTATCAAGAAAAATTTACATAACACCATTACAATTCATTATATAAAAGATTTTGAGGAATCTGATGATTTAAATTTTTTAAGAAATTTTGTTTCAAAATTTGATAATTTGCGTTTAAAAGAATATTACAAAACATGGGATTTTCATTACAAAGGTCTTAAACATATTGAATCATCAGCCTCAATGATAAGATTGTTTATACCTGATATAATTGACGAGCAGAAAGTATTATATTTGGATGTGGATTTGATTGTAAATTTAGATTTATATGAAATATTTAAGTTAGATTGTGGTGAAACTGGAATAGCACTTAGAAACCACACAGAGACTCAGAGAAAACGATTTTGGCCGCGGAGGCTTCGTAATAAGATTATGCGATTGCCAAGAGAATCCCGTAGAATTGGAAATAGTGGTGTGATGTTACTTGATTTGAAGACTTTGAGAAAAAATAATTTCACAGAAAAATGCTTGGAACTTCATTCTAAGTATGGTGGTCCTGATCAATACATCATAAATCTTTATACATTTGCAAAGCATGAGTTGCTTGAAACGAGATTTAATATTTTTGCACACAGAGAGTATGACTTGTTGACTGAATATGATGACTTTATTCTTCACTATGAGGGTGTTAAAAAACCTTGGGAAAATAAAAATGGTAAATATGATTATCTGTGGAATGAATTTAGGGTCGACAACACGCATTACACGATGAATAAATCATTTTGTATTTTTTTAATAAGAGGTGAAATGTTTCGTTGTGGTGATGATCAAGTTCAATTAGACGCCGGCAAGGCCTTTCTGCAATATGTTGTAAATCCTATTCATAATTTGCATCCAAATATGGACATCTATGTCATTGTAAACGCAAATCAAAATGATAATACTGAAAAATATGTTAAGATATTGAATGATTCGTGTGTCAAAGAAGTTTACTTCGTTTCTGCTAAAAATGATTATGTCCGCAAGTCAAATGGACATCATCGTAGAAAACAACCAGAGAATTTTATACGATCATGGAATATTGCATTTGAATTTTCTAAAAAAATAAATGGTAATTGTGAGTGGATATATATTTTGCGACCAGACCTATTTTTTAGACGAAGTGTTGATGCTGATAGATTGTGTAGGCAAAAAGTTTTTCGTCAATGGAATTTCTTTCACGACTTGAGAACAAAAGAAATTTCTGATCAAATTCAGTGCATTGGTGGTGATTGCATTGATGATTTTAATGAAATAACCAAAACTAAAAAACTTGATGTGAATTGGGAAGGTACTCTGCATAATTTGTATAACATTTGGAGTGAGTTCTTTCGGAAATCTCAACTTGATTACATTCATCGGTTGGATGGGTTGGATGAAGAAGTTTATGAGGGAGAACGGTGTTTAATACGTGGTCATCCAAGGGCAAACGGAAATGATAACGGTTATACAAATCCATTATATGATTATATCAGATTGATTTCTCCGTGATGGAATTCTTAATATAATATAATGATTATATTTTATACTTATAAATATTACGATGACATCATTGATACATTTGAAACTGCTGGACTCAAAACACCAACAGATTGGATTTATTCAAAATCAAAATTTGGAGATTTGTATAACTATTCATATATGACATCACGAATTTTAGTTCAACAAAGTGGTTCGGCAAAGGCAAAGTGGAGAAGTTCACTTGCCAGGAAAAAATTTAGAAGATTGGGAATTGATAAGTAAAGTGAAAGGTATAATATTAGCAGGAGGAAGTGGTACTCGTTTATATCCAACAACGAGTGTAGCAAGCAAGCAATTGCTTATGCTCTACGATAAACCAATGATTTACTATTCGTTGTCAAGTTTGCTGAGATTCGGCATCAACGAAATATGTATCATTTCAAACGACATTGGGTTGAAGTTTTTCCGCAAACTTTTCGGTGATGGAAAAAAGTATGGTTGTTCATTTGAATATGTTCATCAGGAAAAAAGCAACGGAATTGCAGAAGCATTTATTCTTGCGGAGGCCTTCATCGGAAACGATTCTGTGTGTTTAATTTTGGGTGACAACTTTTTTCATGCTTCAAATAAATTCTTTGAAATTGAAACACCGATAAAAGGAGGAACGGTGTTTGCTTATCGTGTGGAAGATCCAGAACGATATGGAGTTGTTGAATTTGATAAAAATAAGATTGCGTTAAGCATTGAAGAAAAACCAAAAAAACCCAAAAGCAATTATGCAGTAACAGGATTATATTTTTACGACAACGATGTTGTAAATATTTCCAAGAATTTAAAACCTTCTGCAAGAGGTGAACTTGAAATCACAGACGTCAATAACGAGTATTTGAAACGAGGTGATCTTAAAGTAAAAGTAATGCCCAATGGAAGTGCGTGGTTGGACGCAGGAACTGCCGAGAGTTTCTTTGATACCTCATCGTACATCAGAACGATTCAAAGAAGGCAAGGGGTGTGTATAGGGTGCTTAGAAAGCATCTGCTTAGAGCAAAACTTCATCGATGTACAACAATATGATCGGTTGCTTAGAAAAATCCCAAAGTCTTCGTATAAAGATGCCTTGCGTGGAAAGTTTTTATAATAGATTTATATTTATTGTAGATGGGAGATTACAAAAAGTATATAGTGACGGGTGGCGCAGGTTTCATCGGAAGCAATTTGGTGGACAAACTTATAGAGAACGGACACGAAGTTCTTGTGTTTGATGATTTGTCGTTGGGCAAAAAAAGCAATATAAACAAAAAAGCACAATTTCATAAAATTAATATTGAGTCACTTGATCCTACCAAGAAACGCATTAACTTAAACAAAATAGGAAAGTTATTTGAAGGTGTAGACACTATTTTTCATTTGGCTGCTCGTACACGAATTCAACCAAGCATTAAAGAACCACATTCTTTTAATGGTGTTAATATAGGTGGAACATTGAATATGCTTGATTTGGCAAGAATCCACGGAGTACGCAGATTCGTGTTCAGTTCCTCGTCTTCTGTGTATGGAAACGTATCCGAAGAAAATTTACCAACTCCTTTAACTGCTCCAAAAAATCCGTTGAGTCCATATGGATTACAAAAACTTGTTGGAGAGCAATACTGCAAATTGTATTCAACGATTCATAATATTGATACTGTGTGCCTTCGTTATTTCAGTGTATATGGAGAAAGACAACCGACCAAAGGAGATTATTCGTTGGTAATGGGAATTTTTGCGAATTTAAGATTGCAAGGAAAACCTTTAACGATAAACGGAGACGGAGAACAACGAAGAGATTTTACATATGTAGGTGATGTGGTTTCTGCAAATATCAAAGCAAGTGTGTCCGAGAAAGTTGGTAAAGGTGAAATATTGAATGTAGGGAACGGAGATAATCGTTCGGTAAATGATATTGCTAAAATGATAGGGGGTCCAGTTGTACATGGTGATCCTGTTATTGAACCCCGAGAAACACTTGCCGATAATTCAAAGACACGTGAATTGCTTGATTGGAAACCAACTATGAAACTTGAAGATTGGATGCCTTCGTATAAAAAGAGTATAGGACTATGATATTATTAATCGGTGGTACAGGATATGTCGGACTTAAATTTCAGGAGATTTTGTCTCAACGAAACATTGAGTTTAGAAATCTTTCTCGTAGTGAGGTGGATTATTATGATTTCAAAACATTGAACGATGTAATTGCAAAAGAAAAACCTACATTTGTTTTGAACGCAGGAGGTTTCACAGGAAAACCAAACGTTGACCAGTGTGAAATCAATAAAAGTGGGACAATCATTGGAAACGTGCTTCTTCCTCAGATTCTTGGCCAAGTATGTGAACTTAATGATGTTCCATTGGTTCATGTAAGCAGTGGTTGCATTTATGCAGGTGACAAAGGAGAAGATGCAGATGGAAACAAAATAGGTTTTACTGAGGAAGATGTCCCAAACTTTTCATACGATCAACCTCCTTGTAGTTTTTATAGTGGAAGTAAAGCACTTGGTGAAGAAATTTTAAGCAAGTTTGAAAAAGTGTATACTTGCAGACTTAGAATTCCATTTGACGAATTTGATTCAAATCGTAATTATTTATCCAAGATTCAAAGATACGACAAAGTTTACAATGCAGTCAACTCAATTTCACATCGTGAAGAATTTGTAAATGCTTGTCTTGATTTACCGTTGAATAAATGCGACTATGGAATCTATAATGTTACCAACGGAGGATATGTTACAACCAAGCAAGTCGTTGAGTGCATGAAAAAGAAGTTTAAGTTGGAAAAACAATTTGAATATTGGGAAGATGATTCGGAGTTTTATAGCAAAGGAGCAACTGCACCGAGATCAAACTGCGTAATGGACAATAGCAAGTTGTTAAACACAGGAATCAAAATGCGTTATTGCATGGATGCAATTGAGGATTCGTTTGACAAATGGGTAAGGGAGTAGAAAAAATGAGTGAAGAAAATAAAATGTATAAACTTTGTAGAAAATACGGCACAGATAAAGTAACACGACACAATTACCATAATATTTTTCCGTTTTATATTGAAAAATTTTATGATAAATCTGGGGGTATGATCGAGGTAGGTTTACAAAAAGGATCATCTTTAAAAATGTACTTGGACCTATTTCCAAAGATGCACATTTATGGATTGGATATTGAACCGAGCCCAACACGTGGTGATAGACACACAATAATCAAATGTGATCAGAGTTTAGAAACTGATTTAAAAAATGCAATGGCTAAAATTAAGCATCCTATTTATTTCATAAATGATGACGGATCGCATATACCAGAACATCAGGTATTAACATTTAATATGACATTTCCTACATTGGAATCGGGTGGGGTTTACATCATAGAGGATATCGAGACATCATACTGGAAACGAAGAAAAATATACAAAAAATATGAGGTAAATTACGGTATCAGAAATCCAAAAAATTGTATAGAAATATTTAAGAAAGTGGTTGAGGGTATCAACTATAAGTGTACAAAAACATATTCATCGGAAGTCATGCACCAAGAACAAATACACAGTGTGACATTTGCAGAAAATTGCATTATTATAATCAAGAAATGAATACTAAAAACATATTAAACACAGGAATCAAAATGCGTTATTGCATGGATGCCGTTGGGGATTCGTTTGACAAATGGGTGAAGGAGTAATACAAAATGGGAGATGCCGATGGCAGGAAAAAGACAGAATAAGGAAAAACTAAATAGAACTCTTGAGAAGGTTTGTAGCATACTGCACATAGAAGGAATTAAAGATTGGTGTATAATGTATGGAACTTTGCTTGGTATCGTAAGAGAGAACGGATGTATTGAGGGGGATGATGATATAGATATAATTATAAATTACGATTGTTCATCAATAAAATCAATTTTTAGAAAATACAATTTTCATTTTTATTGGAAGTTAGCGGGTACTCCTCCAAGTTTTCGTAAAGGCAAGAAAATCGCAAAAACAAAACCAACTAGTTCACTGTCTTCGGTAGATTTTTACATATCAGATGTAAACCACGAAGGTACATTTGATGTAACTTATATGAAAAATAAAATAAGTAATTGTTATGTAGACTTAAATAAAAAAACTTTTGTAGAGAAGAGTTGGAAATCTACGACTTTGCACTTACCAAACGACTATGAAAGTAAGTTGGTTTCTATGTACGGACACGATTGGAGAACACCAAAAAGTGGGATGTGTCCAACCGATTTTGATTTTTAAGGGAGATAAATATGGATAAGAAGTATTGGAATGAATTTTACGATAGTCATTCAGAAGATGATGATATAAAAAATGCAAGCACTTTTGCTAAATTTTGTCAGACAAAATTTTTACAAAATACTGCGAAAAACATTGTGGAACTTGGATGTGGGAACGCAAGAGATGCTTGGTATATGACAAAACGAGGTCATATTGTATATGCAATCGATCAAGCAATTGATGATAAAGTAAAACAAATAAGAAAACACGAAAATTTACATTTAATAGAAGAAGATTTCGTGTATAACGATTATGACTTTAAAAGTTCAATTGATGTATTTTATTCAAGATTTACAATACATTCAATAGAAGTAAAAGACGAGCAACATTTATTACCCAATGTATATAAAGCATTGAAAGACGGTGGTCTTTTTTGCATTGAAGTTAGAACCACAAAAGACCCTAAATTCGGAAAAGGTAAACATTGTGGTGGAAACACTTATTTCTTTGATAACCACAACCGTAGATTTATAGATTCTGATGAATTTGTAAAAACCGCAATTGGTCTTGGATTTAAATTAAAGTATTTTACAGAAGAAAATAATTTATCAGTTCGTGGTGATGACAATCCTGTATTGATGAGAGTTGTGCTTGAAAAGTGAAAACTAAAAACATATTAATAACAGGAGGTTGTGGATTCATTGGTTCAAACCTTGTTCTGCATCTTGCGAAGAAGTATCCGAATTACAAACTCGTCAACTTGGACTTGATGACTTATGCTTCGGATGCAAGTTACCTTGAGTCGTTGAAGGACAATCCGAATTACGTATTCGTGAAAGGAGACATCCGTGACGAGAAGTTGGTGAACGAACTTTTTGACGAACACAAGATTGACTCGGTTATTCATCTTGCAGCGGAATCCCACGTAGACAATAGCATTGAAAGGCCGTTGGACTTCGTTACAACGAACGTCGTGGGAACTTGCGTATTGCTTGAGGTTTTCCGCAGAAAAGGCAAGGGACGATTTCATTACGTGTCCACCGATGAAATCTACGGAACTCTTGGAAAAAAAGGCCTTTTCGCCGAGACCACTCCTCTTGCTCCGAATAGTCCTTATAGTGCAAGCAAGGCAAGTGGGAACTTTTTCGTGGACGCATATTACGAGACTTATGATATGAACGTGGTTATGACAAGTTGCTCAAACAATTACGGTCCCCATCAGCATCGTGAGAAATTAATTCCAACGATTGTTCGTACTGCACTTGCGGGTGACGATATTCCCATTTACGGAAAGGGTGACAACGTAAGAGATTGGTTGTTTGTGGAAGACCATTGCGTTGCGATTGACGAAGTATTTCATAATGGAAAAGTCGGTGAAATCTATAACGTAGGTGGCAACAAGGAACTCAACAATCTCGAACTTGCAACAATGATATGCAAACTTCTTGATGAACTGAAACCCAAAAAAACCAAATACGAAGAACAACTTACGTTCGTAACGGACAGACTCGGACACGATTTCAGATACGCAGTTGACTTCTCTAAGATTCACACAGAACTTGGGTGGAATCCTACGAAGGATTTTGAGGGAAAACTCAGAGAAACCATCAAGTGGTGTATATCTAATAGTAGATGAGAATTGAGGCAATTACAGTCTGCATTGACTTTTCCGAATGGTTGGAAAAATGCATTTCAAACAAAGACAAACTTGATCGGTGGATAATCGTAACTCATTTGTCCGATGGAAAAACAATCAAGTTCTGCAAGCAACATAATCTTGAATGCGTATTAAGCAATCGTGTCTTTGAAGGTGATGCTTATTTTGCCAAGGGCAAGGCAATAAACGATGCACTTGAAGTTGCAGACAAAACAAATTGGTTGATGAGTTTGGATGCGGATATTCTGCTTCCGAACGACTTTAGGTCAACGTTAAACGAAGAGATAACTTCCCAAGACACTTTGTATGGTTCATACAGATACGATGCGAACGGAGATAAAATGCAACAAGACGAATTCAACGGATCAACCATCCCTTATGGATTTTTTCAGTTATGGCATTCGTCTGTTAAAACAAAATATGTAGAAGTGTCCAAAAAAGGAATCATTGACGATTACAACTTTTCACGTTCCTTTGAGGGCAACACGAAGATGCTTTCGTTGAACTGCAAGGACACTTATGGTGGTGCGGGATACGACCATAAAAGTTACTTTGGTTTGCGAAATATCGGACTGGTCAAATAATTATAAAAAGGTATGATAAACACGGCAGTATACGCACACTGGGCAAGTCCGTTTGTTGAAAGAAACACTTATAGTAACTTTCAACGCAGAAACGATTTGCTTGTCTCGATGAAATTAAGTGTTGAGCAATCCAGAAAGTTTTTTGACAAGATTGTGTTTTATGGTGATCATGAGGCAATCGCACAAGTATGCGGAACAATTCAGTTTGACGAGGTTTATGATGAACTTGAACAACTCAACGAAAAAGATATTCCGAGTTATTTTTGGAGCATTCCGAGGGCAATCGTCTGTGAGAAAATGAAAGAACCATTCGTTGTCATTGAGAATGACTTTTATTTGTGGGATGTTCCGTTGGATAGCAAGTTTTATGAGTCGGACATCGTGGTTGAGTCAATGGTGGAAACCCCGAGGTCTTTTTTAACGGAAATCAAAAACGGACAAGACGATGAACTGCAAACACGACCAAGGTGGTATCGTTATGCAAACAAAGGCAAGTTTACAATCCCCACAAAAGGAATTTACGGAGGAAACGACGTTCAGTTTATCAATGACCACGCACAAGAAGTGATGCGATTGACCGAGAACAAGGAGAACTTGGAAACCTTCCGACTGGACAACTCACACAGAAAATATAATGATATGCACAAAATATACGATTTGTGGTATTGTGGTGCGAAACTTGATGCGTCTGACAAGGAAACTTTTCGTGTTGCGGAAAGTGATATAACTTATACGCATTTGCATTCAGACAAAAAGAATGATCCAGAACTGAGCATCAGAATGTACGAACGAGCAAGAAAAGACTTGCCGGAATTCATGGAAAACGTTTCTTCTGCGGAAAACACAATTTATGATCCACTTGCGGATTACGACTACTTTATAGAGTCAACCAAGGGAATTGAAAATATTCCAGTTGGAACAAAGAAACTCACCTTCGTCATGGCACTGATGAACAGAAAGCATCAAATTGAACAAACGTTGATAAAGAATCTTGAGGATAACTGGGAAGACAGAGAGGACGTGGAGTTCGTATTGATGGACGTAAACAGCAAAGACGGATTCAGAGAATGGATACGAGAGCAAGACTTGGCCAAGTATACCAAGTGCGGTTATCTGCGTTACTTTGAAACGGATATGCTTGACCAATGGCACGCGAGCATTGGCAAGAACACCGCAACTCATCAAGCACAAGGAAAGATTGTAGTGACATTGGATTGCGACAACTTCACGGGACCCAGGGGTGGAAAGTTTGTCATTGACCACTTTGAGAAAAACAATTACAACTGCGTGGTTCACCAATTCGATTGGAATCCGCAAAACGGAAACTTTGGACGAATTGCTTTGCCCAAGGCAACGTTCAATCAAATCGGTGGTTATGACCAATCTCTGATGCCAATGGGTTATCAGGACTGGGACATCATTAAACGAGCACAAGCAATTGGATGTGAGTACGTCAATCCAACGGATGCTTTGTATAATCAGGCAATTGAAAACGAAGGCGGCAAAGAACTTAGTATGGCAAATCAAACCGATGACCACAAGAAAATGGGGTGGACGGAGATGAACCGCATCAACAAATTAAAGTGTCATCACAATTTATATCGGAAAAAGCACATTGCAAACGATGGGTACTATGGAATTCGTTCTAATGTTCGCAAGATTTATTGAGTGGTCTGATATATATATTTGTGAAAAAACACGTCAATGAAGTAAGTTCTGCTGGAATCTCCGCCGCAACCGACACTGAACCAGATTTCGGTAATTGGTTGGGTGCTGGAAAAATAAGAAAACTCGGTGCGGAGATGAATGGTCGTGCAGATGCGTGGTTCAAAAACGGAGGTTATGTACAAACTCAGTTTCCCCAAGCAGATGATATATGGGGTGGAAAGTTTGACGAGTTAACCGCATTTAATCTTGATCCTGGAATTTATAGAAAGTCATCACAAGAAAGATTGAAGACACCTCCTACGTGGAAGCAATATGCATCTGCCAAGGATGCCGAACCTCTGGAGATGCCGAATACGGTGAACGTCACGGGTACCGATGGCACTAAAAAGGAATTTGATGACACCGACATGGAAGTTCCAAAATATAAGGATTTCTTTTGAGAATTATTTAGTTTTTATAATATTTATGATTTGTAATGAATGTACCAATGATAATCGGATTAACGGGTCTTGCTCGTTGCGGAAAAGATACTTTTTGCAAATATGCAAGACAACATCTGAAATCACATAACTACGAATCACAAAGACTTGCTTTTGCGGACGAACTTAAAAAAGACATTGATGCCTTTTTGATTGAGAAACTTGGCATCTCGGCATTTACCGAAGTAACCGAAGAAAAGGAAATCATCCGCCCGATGCTTACCACATGGGGAACTGAAGTTATGCGTAAGCAAGACGATTTGCATTGGGTCAAGAAAGTTGAGGAAGTCATTGTTGAAAATAAAAAAAACAACGTGGTATCAATTGTTACCGACATTAGGTTTCCCAATGAGATTGAATACATTCACAAAATAGGTGGAAAGATTATTCATCTGACCATGACGGGTAACGAACCTGCCAACGACTATGAACGAGAAAACGATCCGTTGTTGAGAAAGAATGCGGATTGCTTGGTTGAGTGGAAGAAGTATGGTGATGACGCACTTGAGAAGTGCGTTGCCCACGTAGAGGGTGCTTTCGGAGATTGCATAAACAAGTGATTTAGTTTTTATAATTTCCTCGGAAATTCATATTTATATTATATGAAGTATAATCCGAAGAAACGAGAGAGTACCAAGGAAGCACATGAGAACATGACCTTCATGAATAGTCGTGAGGCAAGATGGTTGCGGGTCCTTGCGGAGTTGATGGAGACTGAGGCAAGAATGAAGAAGATGGGAGTGCGTAACACCATCGTTTTTCAGGGAAGTGCGAGAATCAACGAAGAAGATGAAAAGTTCAAGAAGAACGGTTATGGTAGATATTACACGGAAGCATATGAACTTTCAAAACAATTGACGGAGTGGTCGGAAGAAACCTTCTCGGAAAGAGAAAAGAAGTTTTACGTCAGCAGTGGTGCAGGTCCAGGAATCATGGAAGCAGCCAACAAAGGAGCACATGATGCAGGAGGAAAGACTGTCGGTCTTGGAATCAACCTTCCGTTTGAACAAACCAACAACGAATACGTAACTCCCGAGTTGGATTTCGTTTATCATTACTTCTTTACACGCAAGTATTGGTTTCTTTATCAAGCAAAGGCACTTGTGGTTTTCCCGGGTGGATTCGGTACAATGGACGAATTGTTTGAAGCATTGACTTTGATTCAATGTCAGAAGATCGAGAAACCCATTCCAACCGTTTTGTACGGAAAGGATTTTTGGGAAAACGTCGTGGGGTGGGATAAGTTTATAGAAGCAGGAACAATCAGCAAGAAAGATTTGAATTTGTTTAAGATTGTTGATGACGTAGATTCTGCCAAGGAGTTTCTGATTGACGAAATCACGAAACACTATAAATTATACTTCTAGGAATGAGACTTTCTCACCAACATAAGTTTGTGTATATTTCAATACACAAAACTGCAAGTTCTACGGTTCGGGAGATGCTCGATCCATACTCGGACATCAAGTCGTGTGCACCTCGCAAGACGATTTGCTATCATCATATTCCGGCAAAGAAGATGAAGGATTTTTTTGTTGAGAAGCAATGGAACTGGAACAACTATTTCAAGTTTACGACTGTTCGCAATCCGTGGGACAGAAAACTTTCCACTTTCTCTTATTTAAAAAGAAGGGCAGAGGAGTTTAAGGTTAAGATTCCCGATGGAGATCCTGATTGGTTCGTGCAAAAAGTAAGACGAATTGATTCCGAGTGTGCAAACTTCAAGCAGTATCTGAAAAAATATTGCGAACCGAATAAAAAACGCAATAGGCAAGTGGATTGGATACTTGACAGACAAGGCAATAATATGTTAGATTATATAGCAAAAGTGGAAAATCTAGAACATGACATGAAGTATGCTTTCAAGCAAATCGGTTTACCCGAACCAAACCTCGTTCATTCAAACAAAAGTAATCATCGTCCTTATACAGAGGCATATGACGAACAATGGATGATTGATAAAGTTGCGGAAAGATATGCCGATGACATTAAACATTTTAATTACGAATTCGGAAACTAACATTATATGAACAAAAAACTATTTACATCAGAGAGTGTGTCAAGTGGCCACCCAGATAAAGTCTGTGATCAAATATCAGACGCAGTACTTGATGCGTTTTTGGCACAAGATCCAAATGCAAGGGTTGCTTGCGAAACGTTTGCGACAACAGGATTAGTTGTTGTTGGTGGTGAAATTACCGCAGATGGTTGGGTTAACTTTCAAGAAATTGCACGTGAAGTTTTATCAGACATTGGATACACCGATGAAAAATACGGAATAAGTGCAAGTGGATGCTCTGTGTTGTTTACAGTTGATAGACAAAGTG
>Ga0310344_10000116_pt1 | contig 66229 bp, 61 predicted proteins | sample HC15DNA20200_MG_FD_203801 | JGI IMG/M metagenome (GOLD analysis project Ga0310344, IMG submission 203801) | Marine microbial communities from station ALOHA, North Pacific Subtropical Gyre - HC15-DNA-20-200_MG | ecosystem: Environmental > Aquatic > Marine > Oceanic | place: Pacific Ocean: North... | reverse complement strand
TACTTGCCGAAGAAATGCTCGCGGGTATACGCACCGCCGAAGGCCTTGCAGTTCTGGTATTCGCCGTCGACGGTTTCCATCATCAGCTTCTTCAGGACGCCGTTGGTGTCCTTGGCCAGCAGGGCATCCCAGTAACCGCCCCACAGCAGCTTGATGACGTTCCAGCCGCCACCGCGGAACACGCCTTCCAGTTCCTGGATGATCTTGCCGTTGCCGCGCACCGGGCCGTCCAGGCGCTGCAGGTTGCAGTTCACCACGAAGATCAGGTTGTCCAGGCCTTCACGGCCGGCCAGCGCGATGGCGCCGAGGGTTTCCGGCTCGTCCGACTCGCCGTCGCCGATGAAGCACCACACCTTGCGGTCGGACTTCTCGATCAGGCCGCGGTTCTCCAGGTACTTCATGAACTGCGCCTGGTAGATCGCGCCGAGCGGGCCCAGACCCATCGAGACGGTCGGGGTCTGCCAGAACTCGGGCATCAGCCACGGGTGCGGATAGGAAGAGATGCCCTGGCCGTCCACTTCCATGCGGAAGTTGTCCAGCTGGGCTTCGGTGATGCGGCCTTCCAGGAACGCGCGGGCGTAGATGCCCGGGGCGCTGTGGCCCTGGATGTAGAGCAGGTCGCCGGGGTGCTTGTCCGAAGGCGCGCGCCAGAAATGGTTGAAGCCCACGTCGTACAGCGTGGCCGCCGAGGCGAACGAAGCGATGTGGCCGCCCAGGTCGCCCGGCTTGCGGTTGGCGCGCACGACGGTGGCCATGGCGTTCCAGCGGATGATCGAGCGGATCTTCCACTCCATCGCCGCATCACCCGGGCTCTTGGCTTCGTTGGCCGGGGAAATGGTGTTGACGTACTCGGTGGTCGGCGAGAACGGCAGGTAGGCACCGGCACGGCGGGTCTGCTCGACCATGCCTTCCAGCAGCTGGTGCGCGCGCTCCGGACCCTCGACATCGATGACCGCCTTGAGCGATTCGAGCCACTCCTGGGTCTCGAGCGGGTTCGGATCGTTCTGCAGTACTTCGTTCAACCAGTTCATAACGCTCCCGGGTACGGCGCGCGGGGGCCGCCGTGCAATGTTTTCGTGAACCTTGAAGTGTAACCCAGCCGTATTGCCGCATTCCTCGCTACGGGTGCGTATGGAATGGCGGGAAAAGCAGCGTTCCATGGGTGTCCGCGGCTGTCCCGCGGGACAGCGATGCGGTGGGGGAATAGGCGGGGCGGGTGGAGGGAATAGGGCGTGGCACCAGATGCCGGAACTGTGCCGCGGCCATCTGGCGCAGGCCTGGCGCTGGGGTGATGATCCGGGCTTCGCCGGCACCGGAAGCCGTTCGCATGGACAGCCCCTCCCCGCCCCCCAAGCCCCAGGTGCGTTGGCGCCATAGCCTGCGCACCCGCATGCTGGTCGGTGCGGTACTCAGCCTGGCTGCGCTGCTGGGCCTGCTGGGCACGCTGTTCTATCTCGGCGCCCGCGCCGAATTGGTCACCGCCGCGCGCAAGGAAGTGGATGGCCTCACCCAGCAGAGCGCCCGCAGCCTGGCCGCGACGCTGGATTCGGTGCAGGTCAGCGGCCGCACGCTGGCCGCCAGCGCCGGAGCCGTGGGCGCCCAGCCGTTCAACCTGCGCGCCCTGCTCGAAGCCAGCCTGACCGGCGACAGCGACATCGCCGGCGCCATGATCGTGCTGGCCCCGCGCACGGCAAAGCAGGCCAACGATCCGGGCTTTGTCTGGTACATCCGCCGGGCCGGCGACAAACTCCTGGAGCAGTCCGCCCAGGACCTGGGCTACGACTATCGTCTAATGCCGTGGTACCAGCGCACGATGACCACCCGCCAGGCGTGGTGGTCCGAACCGTATGCGAACTCGGCCACTGGCGGGGAGCTGTTCACCACCTACAACCTGCCGGTCACGCGGCCGGGCGATGGGCCCGGCGCCGAACCCATCGGCATGGTGAGCGTGGACGTGCCGGTGCGCCGGTTGCGCGACATCGTGCGCGAGCTGCCGGACAACTTTGGCGTGCAGGCCACGCTGCTCTCGCCGGAAGGGCTGTTCGTGCTCAACCCGGACCCGGCCTTGAACCTGCGCCGCACGTTGGCCCAGCAGGTGCAGCGCGCGCGCCCGGACCTGGCCCCGCTGGTGCAGGCGATGGCGGCCGGCCAGACGGCGGCGTTCGAGCATCGCGCGCCCGACGGGCAGGTGTACTTCACCCGCAGCGCGGCGGTGGGCAAGAGCGGCTGGACGTTCGTGCTTTCAGCCTCGCGCGGCTACGTGCTGGCGGGGCTGAACCGGCTGGCGTTGTGGGTCGCACTGGGTGCGGTGACCGGCCTGGTGCTGTGGTGGGTACTGATGCGCCGCTTCGCGTCGCGGCTTACCCGCCCCATCGAGGATCTCACCGCGGCGGCGGCACAGTTTCGTCGTGGCGATTTCGATTTCACCCTGCCGCACGTGCAGCGCCACGACGAGGTGGGCGTGATGGCGCGCGCGTTCGACATCGCGCGTGGCTCGATCCGCCAGCAGATGGACGAGATCGGCCAGATGACGGCCGCGCGCGAACGCATGCAGAGCGAGTTGCAGATCGCGCGCGACATCCAGTTGGCGATGCTGCCCTCCGGGCGCACCTTCGATACCGCCGGCTCGCACCTGGAAACCTGCGCGCGGCTGGAGCCGGCGAAGATGGTGGGCGGCGATTTCTACCACTTCTTCGAGACCGCGCCGGGCCAGCTGTGGTTCGTGATCGGCGATGTGTCCGACAAGGGCGTGCCGGCGGCGTTGTTCATGGCGCGCACGGTGAGCGTGCTCGAAGTCGCGGCGCGGCGGCACACGCGGCCGGACGGCATCCTGATCGCCGCCTCGCGCCGGCTGGCCGAGAACAACGACACCTGCATGTTCGCCACCGTGTTGTGCGGGCTCATCAACGTGGACAGCGGTGACTTCTGGCTTTCCAGCGCGGGTCACGAGGCGCCGCTGCTCGTGGACGCGCAGGCCGGCGTGCAGGGGTTGCCGCTGGAATCCGGGCCGCCGCTGGGTATCGAGGAGCAGACACACTACCCCCTGCTGCGTGGCCGGCTGGCGCCGGGGCAGACGTTGTTCGGATACACCGACGGCGTCACCGACGCGCTGGACGAGCAAGCGCAGGCCTACGGGCTGGCGCGCCTGCATGCCGCGCTGCGGCCCGGGCGCAGCGCCGCCGAACAGTGCGCCGCGGTGGTGGAGGACCTCCACCGGTTCACTGGCCAGGCGGAGCCGTTCGACGACATCACGCTGCTGGCGATACGCTTGCGCCGGGAGCCTGGGGAGGCACAGCGCACATGAGGATGGACCTGGACATGGCCCCTTCGCTGGAAGCGTTGGCGGGGCTGAACGACCAGTTGGAAGATTCCTTGCTGCAGCGGGGCGTGGTCGCCGAACGCATCGGGCAGGTACGCCTGATCGTGGAGGAACTGGCCGCCAACGCGCTGCACCACGGCGAATGCGCCGCGCGCGGCATGCCGCTGCGCCTGCGCGTGTCGGTGGACCACGCCGCGCTGGTGCTGGAACTGCGCGAACACGGGCAGGCGTTCGACCCGGCGCGCGCGGCGATGCCGGCCTTGACGGCGGGCATCGACGAGCGCCCCGTGGGCGGGCTGGGGCTGTTCCTGGTGCAGCAGCTGGCCGACGAACTCGATTACCGGCGTGAAGGCGACGCCAACATCGTCCGTGTCACCTTGCTGCGTCCCTTCTCTGCGGATTTGGAGGATGTGCCGTGACCACCCTGAGCATCCAGATCGACCCCCCGCAGGACAACCGCCAGCGCGTGATCCTCAGCGGGAGGCTGGACACGCACACCTACCAGGCGCTGGACGAGGCGCTGTCGCCGCTGCTGGCCACCACCGTGCAGACGCTGGTGCTGGACCTGAGCGGGCTGGAGTACATCTCCAGCGCCGGCATCCGTTCGATCTTCAAGGCGCGCAAGGCGCTGGCCCCGCGCAACGGGAAGGTGCTGGTGACGCATCCCCAGCCGCAGATCCGCAAGGTGTTCGACATGGTGAAGGCAGTGCCGCTGGGCGAGATCTTCACCTCGACGCAAGAGCTGGATGCGTACCTGGAGGCGATGCAGCGCAAGGTGATCGAGGAAGGCGACGCGGCCGCCTCCTCCTTGTAAGAGCGGCTTGAGCCGCGACCTCAGCGCCCTCCGGCCACACGTTGCTCGTCGGCCAACGCGGCATACAACGGGTCGCGCAGTTCCTCTTTGGCCCACACCGGGTTGAGCCGCCGGAACACCGCCAGCCGTTCGATCGCCACCGCGTGCTCCCCCTGCTGCATCGCCAGCCGCGCCGCGCGGCGCCAGAGGCGGTCCCAGTCATGGCTCTGCGCCAGCGCCGCCGCCACTTCGCGGTCCGCGCCTGCGCGATCGCCGCGGGCCAGCAACCTTTCCGCCCGCAGCATGCCCTGGTGCGCCTGGCGGCGATCCAGCAGCGCGCGCAGGTCGCGCACCGGGTCTTGCGAGGCGTCCACGCGCAGGTCCACGTCCGCCCAACCGCCCTGCGGCGTGCGTACCAGCAACGCGGCCGACATCGCGCCGATCCGCTGCCCGCCCGCCGCCTGCCCCGCTTCCAGCGCGGCCATCAGCCGCGCGTCCAGCGCACCGGCGGTGGCGAGGAAGCGCACGCGCATCGCCTCCAATACCTGGGGACCGGCCAGTCCGTTGCCCTGCACGCTGAAGCCCTCGCCCTGCAGCGCTCCCGCCCAGCCAGCCGCCCGCGCATGCGCGCCGGTGTAGGCGGCGCTGGCGCCGTCGGCCGCGACGAGGCCGATCTGCCGGTCGCGCGCATCGCCGTCCTCGCCATCGTCCGTGGCGATCAGGCCGTCGAGCACGGCCGCCGGCGCCTGCCCGCGCGCCAGCGCGGCCAATCCTTGCGGCCCATGCGCCGGCCGTGTCTCGAACTGACTGGCCAACGCGCCGACCTTGGCCCGCGCCGCCGGTACCGACGCCCCCACTGCAAGGTTGTGGGTCGCCACGGCCACGCCGCAGCTGCCATCCGGGTCGCAGGCGACGATCGACCAGGTCGCCATCGCCGAGACCGGGCAACCGCAGGCCAGCAGGCCGAACAACAGGGGAAGCGAACGCGCGGGCACGGGCATCGGGGGCCTCCTGACGGATGGGTGCCGGCGGCCCCGTCACCCCTCGCGGCGGGGCACGTCCTTGCCGGCCTATCGAACCAACGAGGCTTGGATGCGCCGGGCGCCGAAAAGGTTGCGGGAGGCGACACTTGCGTCGCCGGCGGATTTCGATATATCGTTCTCGCACCTCAAAACGATATATCTAAAAGACCATGCATACGCCCTTCTTCCGTTTCGGCCGTCGCGATGGCGACGCCCAAGGCCCTCGTGGCCCGCATCCGTTCTTCGGCCACCACGGCCACCACGGCCATCGCGCCCACCCGGCCGATGCCGAGCCACACCATGGCGAACGCCACGGCCCGCGGGGCGGGCACGGCCGCCATGGCTTTCCGTTCGGCTTCGACGGCCGTCACTCCCACGGCGACGAAGCCCGCTGCCACGAGCGCGGCGGACGCGGCGGCCCGGACCGTGGCCCCGGCGGCTTCGGCCCGCGTGGCGGTCGCGGCGGGGGTGATTTCGACGACCTGCGCGATGGTCGCGGCCGAGGCCGTGGCGGCGCGCGCGCGCTCGGCCACGGCGACCTGCGCCACCTGATGCTGCACCTCATCGCCGAACAACCGCGCCACGGCTACGAGCTGATCCGGCTGATCGAGGAGCTGTTCCATGGCGCCTATACGCCGAGCGCCGGCGCGATCTACCCCACCCTCGCCCAGTTGGAAGACATGGGCCTGATCGCGGCCACCGCCGAGGAAGGCCGCAAGCGCTATGCCATCACCGAGGAAGGCCGCGCCCATATGCAGGAGGCGCACGAGGCCATCGAGGCGGCGCGCCTGCGCACGCACCGCAGCGCGCGTGAGTTCGCCAAGGCGCAGATTCCGCAGCCGGTGCGCGAGGCGTTCAGCCGCATCAAGCACGCCGTGCTGCAGCGGCACGGGCAGTGGAGCGAAGAGGAGATCGCCCGCGTCGCCGCCCTGCTCAACCAGGCCGCCGACGGCATGGAGGAAGGCCAGTGAGCGAACACGTCCACCAGCGCCTGCGTCATCCGGTGAAGTTCCGCCACCTGCAGGTATTGCGCGTGGAGGCAGTGAGCCCGCGCATGCGGCGCATCGTGCTTGGCGGCGACGCCCTGGAAGGTTTCCACAGCGCCTCGCCGGACGACCACGTCAAACTCGCATTTCCGAACAGCCAAGGCGTGTTCGTCACGCCGACGATGACACCCGAAGGCCCGCAGTGGCCGGAAGGCCAGGAACACTCGCCGATGCGCGACTACACGCCGCGCTGGCACGACGCCGAGGACGGCGAACTGGTGGTCGACTTCGTGCTGCATGGCGACGGCCCCGCATCGACCTGGGCCGAAAGCGCGCGCGCCGGCGATACCCTGGTGGTCGGCGGTCCGCGCGGTTCCTTCGTGGTGGCCGATGACTACGACCGGTACGTGTTGTTCGGCGACGAGACCGCGCTGCCGGCCATCGGGCGCTGGCTGGGGGAGATGTCCGATGCGCAGGTCGCCGACGTGTTCATCGAGATTGCCGACGCGCGCGAGCGCCAGGAACTGCAAAGCGACGCCGACGTGCGCGTGCACTGGCTGGAGCGCAACGGGGTGGACGCGGCGGGCAGCCGCCTGCTGGAAGAGGCGCTGCGGGACTACGAGCCCGAAGATGGCGATACGTTCTTCTGGATCGCCACCGAATCGCGTCGCGCCCGGATGATGCGCAAGTTCATCGAAGGACAGCTGGGCGTGCCGGGCGATTCGATCCGCGCGACAGGCTATTGGCAGGCGGGGACGGACGAGGAGGCGTAAGCCGTTTCAGCGGGGTCGTGGCCCAGGCCGCGCCTGGAGCCGCTCGGACAGCTGAAAGGAAAAGCCCGCCGAAAGGCGGGCTTTTCTTCATGCGGGGTCGAAACGGCTTACTGCTTCGCCGGCTCGTCCTTCTGCACTTCCGCCTCGGTGGTGATGCGGATCTTGACCTCGTCGCTCACGGCCGGGGCATAGGCGCCCACGCCGAAGTCGCTGCGCTTGAGGGTGGTGGTGGCGTCGAAGCCGATCGCCGGCACCTTCAGCATCGGGTGCTCGCCGGCACCGTTGAGGGTGACGTCCAGCACCACCGGCTTGGTCTGGTCCTTGATGGTCAGGTCACCGGTGACGGTGAACTTGTTGGTGCCGGCCGCCTCGACCTTGGTGCTCTTGAAGGTCGCGTTCGGGAACTTGGCGGCGTCGAAGAAATCGCCGCTCTTCAGGTGCTCGTCGAACTTGGCGGTGAAGCTGTTGAGGCCCGACAGCGGCAGGGTGACCTGCACGCTCGACTTGGTCGGGTCGGCGGCGTCGAACACCAGCGTGCCGTCAACGTTGCCGAAGTGCGCGCTCGGGTTGGAGAAGCCCATGTGGGTCCACTGCACGAGCACGTCGGTGTGCGACGGGTCCAGCTTGTAGGTGCCCGAGACAGCCTGGATCGGGGTAGCGGTGTCGGCAGCCGGGGCAGCGGGGGCTTCGGCCGGCGCGGTGGCGGCCGGGGCTTCGGCGGCGGCCGGGGCGGCAGCCTGCTCGGCGGGCTTGCTGCAGGCGGCAATGGCCAGGGTGAGGGCGACGGGCAGCAACAGCTTGGTGGCGGTGTTCATGGGTGCGTGTGTCCTTTCGTTGGGTGGGACGAGGATGGAACGACGGGAGGAAGATAAAGGAGCGGGGTTAGCGCCGCGTTACTCGATACGCGCGGCTTCGTCGAAGCTCAGGCGCGGCAGGCGCGGGAACACGCCGGACGGATCGCCATAGCCCAGATTGACCAGGAAGTTGCTCTTGATGCCGGTGCCGGCGAAGAACGCCTCGTCGACCTTGGCGGCATCGAAGCCGGACATCGGGCCGGCGTCCAGGCCGAGCGCGCGGGCGGCCAGGATCAGGTAGGCGCCCTGCAGGCTGCCATTGCGGAAAGCGGACTCGTGGCGGCCTTCGCGCGGGCCGTCGAACCAGCTCTTGGCGTCGGCATGCGGGAACAGGTACGGCAGCTTCTCGTGGAAGTCCTGGTCGAACCCGATGATCGCCGTGACCGGGGCGGCCATCGTCTTGGCGAGGTTGCCTTCGGACAACGCCGGGGCGAGCTTGGCCTTGGCCTCCTTCGATTTCACGAAGACGATGCGGGCCGGGGTCGAGTTGGCCGCGGTCGGGCCCCACTTCAGCAGGTCGTACAGGGCGCGCAGCTGGCTGTCCTCGACCGGCTTGTCGAGGAAGGCATTCTGGGTACGCGCGGTACGGAACAGCTGGTCCAGCGCGGCATCGGAGAGGACTTCGGCCATGAAAACTCCTGGGGACGCGGGGCGTCGGTGTGAATGAGGGCGCCAGTGTAGAGTGGCACCACTGCTGGAACACACAGCCAAATCTGCAACGAATCTATGTCCCACGCGCAACGATCGGCCCCGCTGTGGGCGATTCACGACGGCCATGTCGGCAATGCGCGCCAGGTGCTCGCCCTCGCGCGGGCCTTGGGAGAAGAGGCGCCCGTCGAGCCGGTGCTGCATCCCGCCGCGCCGTGGCGCTGGCTGGCGCCCCGGCGCTTGCCCGGGGACACGCACGCGTTCGGCGCGGAATTCTCCAGCGCGCTTTCTGCCCCGCCCCGCCTGGCCCTGGGTTGCGGCCGGCAGGCGGCGCTGGCCACGCGCCTGGCGCGCGCGCGCGGGGCGGTCGCGGTGCAGATCCTCGACCCCCGCATCGACCCGCGGCACTGGGACCAGGTGATCGTGCCCGAGCACGATGGCCTGCGCGGGGGCAATGTCATCACGCTGCTCGGCAGCCTGCATCCGGTGGACGACAGCTGGCTGGCGGCGGGCCGTGCCGCATTTCCCGCCCTCGGCGCACTGCCGGGCCCGCGGATCGCGCTGCTGGTCGGCGGGCCCACCGCACGCGTGCCGTGGGATGCCGGGGCGCTCGCGGCGGAAGTGGATGCGCTCGCGCTGCTGGCCGCGCAGCAGGGTGCGACATTGATGGCGACAACCTCGCGGCGCACGCCGGCCGAAGTCGTGGCACGGCTGCGGAGCCTGCCCATCGTGCTGTGGACCGGCCCCGGCGACGGGCCGAATCCCTACGCCGGCCTGCTCGGCTGGGCCGATGCCATCGCCTGTACCGCCGATTCGAGCAACCTGCTTTCCGAAGCGTGTGCCACCCGCGTGCCGGTACTGCCGCTGTTTGCCGAGCGCGCACAGGGCCGCGCGGCGCAGCTGCTGGCCGCGCTGGATGCGCGAGGACGGCTTTCGGCGCTGCCGGAGTTGCTGCCCGGGCGCGCGATGCCACCCCTGCGGGAAACCGAGCGGGTGGCCGCGCAACTGGCCCAGCGCCTGGGCTGGCCGGCGCGCTGAACGGCCTGTTTGGGTCCGGCGCGCCGGCCGGGCGATAATTGGCGAGATTTTCGCCAGACCCTTTCCCGCATGTCCCGCCCTGTTTCCCTTGAATTCGCGCCGGCCACGCCGCGCGCGCTGCTGCTGGCCGTCCTCGCGATGGGCTCGGTCGTGTTGCTGTCCAATGTACTGGTGCAGTACCCCATCAATGACTGGCTGACCTGGGGCGCGTTCTCCTATCCGCTGGCGTTCCTGGTGAGCAACCTGGTGAACCGCCGCTTTGGTCCGCGTGCGGCGCGGCGGGTGGCGTGGTGCGGCTTCGCGCTGGCGGTGGGGATGTCGGTGTGGGTGGCGACGCCGCGCATCGCGGCCGCGTCATGCTCGGCGTTCATCGCCGCGCAGCTGCTGGATATCCAGGTGTTCGACCGTTTGCGGCGCGGCAGCTGGTGGCGCGCGCCCTTCGTGGCGACGCTGTGCAGCGCAACGCTGGATACGGCGATCTTCTGGTCGGTGGCGTTCGCCGGCTCCGCGTTGCCGTGGATCAGCTGGGGAACCGGCGACCTGCTGGTGAAGCTGGCGATGGGCCTGTGCCTGCTGGCGCCATTCCGCGCGCTGCTGTGGCGGATGGCGCCGGTGGCGGCGCGGGGGTAATCCGGGTCGGCTCGATCACCCTCCTACAAGGGACGGCCCTGCGCGAACACGAGGTCCTTCTCCCTTGCCACATCACCAATCGCCGTGCGCGCCTGTGCGATGGCGGGCGTCGGCGCGGTCAGGCGCGGGCGGCGGTCCAGCGTGCACGCCAGGCCCGCTTCCAGCAATGCGCCGTGCGCTTCATGCAGTGAGGCCCCCATCGCGACGGTGAGCCAGCCCGCCTGCACCAGTGCGTCGATCAACCCCGGCGTGTCGCGCGGGACCAGCAACGCCGGCTGCGCGGCCGCCTCGCCCAGCACGCCCGCCTGCAACAGGAACTCCAGGTCCACCAGGCCGCCTTCGCCCTGCTTGAGGTCAAAGCGCGCCGCGTCGCTGCGGTCCAACTCTCCCCGCATGCGCGCGCGCATCTTCAGCACGTCCTCGCGCAGTTGCGACGCATCGCGCGTGCGTGCCAGCGTCGTCGCACGCACCTGCTCGAACTGCGCGCATAGCCGCGCGTCACCGGCCACCGCGCGTGCACGCACCAGCGCCTGGTGCTCCCAGGTCCACGCGCGCTCGCGCTGGTATTCCTCGTAACTCGCCAGCGAGGACACCAGGGCGCCCTTGCCGCCATCCGGCCGCAGGCGCACGTCGGTGTCGAACAGCCGCCCCGCGCCGGTCTGGGCCCCGAGCAGCGCGATCACCTTCTGCGCCATGCGCGCGAACCATCTCCCGGACTCCAGCGGCCGCGCGCCATCGGACACCTCCACCTCGCGCGGATGGTCGTAGAGGAACACCAGGTCCAGATCCGAGCCAAAGCCCAGTTCCGCGCCCCCCAGGCTGCCGTAGCCGATGATGGCGAACGCACCGCCAGGCACTTCGCCATGCGCCTCACGCAACTGCTGGTGTGCCATCGCCTCGACGGTCAACACGACGGCCTGCGCAAGGTCGGCCAGCTGGCGCGTGCTGTCGCCGGCCGGCTGGCGTGCGTCCAGCGTGGCCAGCGCGATGCGGAAGCTCAGCGCCAGCCGGCGTTCGTTGAGTTCGCGCAGGGCGGCTTCCGGATCGTCGATCTCCAGCGTGGACAGGCACAGCGTTCGCATCGCTTCGGCGTCCGGCAGCGGCCCCCCGATGCGCGTATCGAGCAGTTCGTCGAGCAACAGCGGGAACGCAGCGAGGCGTTCGGCCAGCAATGCGCTGCGGGAGAACACGTTGACCAGCCGCGACAACGCGCTGGGCTGTTCGTCGAGCAACGCCAGGTAGCTGGTGCGCCGCAGGATCGATTGCAACAGGCCGAGCAGGCGGCGCAGCGCTGCATCGGGCTGGCTCGACTGGCCCGCGGCGTTGAGCAGCGCGGCCATCACGCGGTCCAGCCGCGCGCGCGCCACATCGGACAGCGCGCGCACGCCGGCCGATTGCGCGAAGTCGCGCAGCGACTGGTCGGCACCCTGCGCGTCGGAGAAACCAAGCCCGGCGAGCACGGTGGCCTCGCCCGCGTCGGGCAACGCACGCCAATAGCCGGCCGCCGCATCGGGCGTGGTGTCGCGACGGCGCGGGGCCAGCAGTTCGGCGAACTCGGCCGAGACGCGCTCGCGGCGTTGCTGCAGCGCTGCATACAGCGCGTCCCAGTCGGCATGACCCAGGCCGCGGGCGATGCGCTCGCGGTCCAGCGCGTCTTCCGGCAAGGCATGGGTCTGCGCATCGCGCAGCATTTGCAGGCGGTTCTCCAACCGGCGCAGGTAACGATAGGCCTCTGCCAACGCTTCGCCGGTGTCGGCATCGACCTGGCCGAGCGTGACCAGCGCCTGCAAGGCCGGTAGCAGGCGCCGCTCGCGCAGCGCATCTTCACGCCCGCCACGGATCAGTTGCAGCGACTGCACCAGGAACTCCACTTCACGGATGCCGCCGGGACCACGCTTGATATCGTCCAGCCGATCGTGCCGCGCGACTTCCGCGGTGATCGCCGCCTTCATCTCGCGCAGGCCATCGAGCGCAGTGAAGTCGAGATAGCGGCGGTAGACGAAGGGCCGCAAGGTCTCGAGCCACGCCTCGCCGGCGGCGATATCGCCGGCCACGGTGCGCGCCTTCAGCCATGCATAGCGTTCCCAGTCGCGGCCTTCGCGCTGGAAGTACTGGTCCATGCCGGCGAACGACAGCGCCACGCGCCCTGCACTGCCAAAGGGGCGCAGGCGCAGGTCCACGCGGTGGCTGAAACCGTCGGCGGTGGTTTCGTCGAGCAGCTTCGCCAGTTGCTGGCCCAGGCGTGCGAAATAGGTTTCGGCGGCGAGTGGACGCGCGCCATCGGATTCGCCGGCCTGTGGATAGGCGTACACGAGGTCGATATCGGAGGAGAAGTTCAGCTCGCCACCGCCGAGCTTGCCCAGGCCGAACACCACGAGCCGCTGCACGCTGCCGTCTTCGGCCCGCACCTGGCCGTGCCGTTCGGCGAACTGCCCCGCCAAGGCATCCAGCGCCAGCGAAAGGCAACGTTCGGCCAAGGCAGTGCTACCGGCCAGGGTGGCCTCGACCGGGTCCAGGCCAAGCACGTCGCGCCAGACCAGCCGCGCCGATTCCGCCGTGCGGTAACGGCGCAACTGGGCGGGCCACTCGTCCGGCGCAGCAGGATCGAGCACCGGCAGCGGGAGCGTGGCGGGGTCGGGCGAGGTGGCCAGGTGCGTCAGCAGGGACGGCTGGCGGACGGCGGTGTCGACGAAGAAGTCGCTGGCGAGCGCGACGCGGGCCAGGCGATCGGTGAAATCCCCGTCTGGCCACGGGGTTTGCGCCGGCCAGGCGGCCCGCAGGCGGGCCAGGTGGCGTTGGAGAAGGGCGTGAAGGGCGGGGGAAAGCGGTTCGGGCAGCGACATGCACCGATTGTGTCATCCCCGCCGTGGCCGGGGCGCGGGCAATAAAAAAGCCCGCTTGCAGCGAACTGCCAGCGGGCCTTGCTCCCTCCCCCACGTCGGGATGCGGGGCCATAGTGCGCAGATATTTTTTATCTTGCACGCTGCACTGCAAAACAATACTTGACAGTACAGCGAACCCACCTATTCAGCTTTCCGGCGACTCACTTCGTGGGCGCCGGCAGCATGGCCGGCTGGGCGTCGTACCACTCGCGTGCCTTGAGCAGGTGCCATTGGCGCTGGCCGTCGTGCAGCTCCAGTGCCGCGCTGAGCAATCCCCACTTCGCATACAAGCTGCCGTTGGGTTGCTTGCCCTGCAAGCGCAAGCGCGCGAGCACGTCGAAACGGTCGTTGCTGGCCTGGAGGTTGTCCAGCAGCAGTTGGTCGTCCTGCCAGCGTACTCGCCCGGCCATCTTCGTCTCGCCAGCGTCGACGAGATTGTCGATCCATTTCGGGAAATCGCGCTTCTGCGCGTACAGCGCCATCAGGAAGCCGACGTCGCGCATGTCCAGCTGCACATCGGCGTCGAACAGGACCGGCGGGGTCCAGTCGGTGTGGCCGCGCTCGATCACCGCGCGCGCCCACCACTGCCCGCGTTCGCGGCCGTCGTTGCCGATGAAGCTGACGTTGCGCAGTTCGATCACGCTGGTGTCGAGGTCGAAGTTGCGTTCCTTCACTTCACCGTGGCGCAGCTGCAGGTTCGCGGCGACGTCACCGGTCAGTGCGACACCGCCGGCGCTCAAGCGCGCGGCCTGCGCCTGTACCTGCACATTGCCTTCGCCGATGTCGCCGCCCGGCAGCAACTGGAGATCGCCGCTGGCGCGGCCGCTGCCACCTTCGAACCGCAGCTGCTGTTGCGGCAGGTAGCGGTTGTAGGCCCGCAGGTCCGGCACGCGTGCATCGCGGAAGACCAGGTGCCCGCGCGTGGTCTGTTTCAAGTGCGCCGCGCTGGGCTTGCCGGGCAGCGTGCGCAGGGTGAGCCGCAGGTCGTTGCCCTCGAGGTAGGGCTTGTCCGGGGTGTCGAGCGCGGCCACGACGAAGCGCTGCATCTGCATGGCGAGGGTCGGCAGTTGCATGCCCTGCTCGCCGGCCTCGACGTGCAGGTCGGCGCTGGCGCTGCCAGCGAATCGCGTGGCCATCACCTGCGCGCTGGCCTCGACTTCCGGCACGCGCACGTGGCTGCCCGGCGCCAGCTGGCCGGAGCGCACCTGCACATCACCATCGACCGTCCCTTCGCCGCGCAACTGCAGCCACTTGGCGCTGGGGAACAGTGCGGTGATCCAGTCCAGCGAGGCAAACCGCCAGCGCCCCTGGAGGTGGCCGGACGCGCGCGGCACCAGGCTTGCGAAGTCACGCACCGGCACGCGGCGGCCGGCGAAGCGCAGGTCCGCGTCCAGCCAGAGGGCATCGGGCGCCGCGCCGGGCACCTTGGCCACGATGTGCAGGTCGTCATCGACATTCAGGCGCGCATCCAGTTCGCCCGGCAACGCCTGGCCGTCGGCATCCAGGCCCAGCAGCGGCGCGGTCCATTGCGCGCGGCTGCCGGGCGCCAGTTCGCCCCGCACCCAGCGCGCGTCGATGTCGGCCTTGCCGGTGCCTGGTGCGGCACGGAACACCGGTCGGCCCTTGTCGTCGCGCCGCAGCGCCAGGCCGGTCGTGTTGCCGATCAGCCGCAGGCGGATGAGCGTCTTGTCCAGTTTCTGCAACCCCTGCGCCTGCGCGCGGGTATGCGGATCGATGGAAAAGTCGGCATCGAAGCGGCCATCGCGCAGCCATTCGTGGTCCTCCATGCGCAGGCGCACCTGGCCCACGTGCGCCCACGAGGGATACACGCGCATCGGCCCGCTGCGCAGGCGCTTGTAGAAGCCGAACTGCGCACTGCCGCTGCCGTCGAAGTGCAGGTCTCCGAACTGCCCGCCACGCACGCTCTCGCTGTGGATGCGATCGAAACGCAGCAGCCATCCCGTATGCCCCGGGATGGGCGGCTGCGGCAGCATCGGCGGGCCCTCATCGTGCTCGGTGCCGCCAGTGACTTCGTCCGCTTCGATGCTGGGCATGTGCACCTCGCGGCGCAGCAGCGGCAGCAGCTGGATGTCGCCGCGCGCACGCGCCGCGTCGATCCGCCAGCGGGTATGCATGACATGTCCGCGCAGGCGCGCGCCATGGACGTCCACACGGCCCGGCCACCAGCTCACGGCATGGTCCCAGTGCAGGGTGAAGCGGTCAGGTTTGCGGTTGATCGCCCACGGTGCGAGCGCGGTGTTGAGGAAGATATTGGCGGCCAGCAGGTAGAACAGGTACAGACCCGGCAAAGCGAGCAACGGCCAGCGCAGCCAACGCGGCAGGGCGTTCCATCGGGGCCGCAATGGGCGGAGGGGCATGCGCGGGGCGATCCATCGTCACGGGAGTAGCGGCGATGTTAGGGAGGGACCCGTGGTGCCCGCGTCAGGGCGGCCCGCACCTCAGCGCAACAAAGCCGGCTGTGCCTCGTACCACTGGCGGGCGCGGATCAGGTGCCAGTCGCGCTTGCCGCCCTCGGTTTCCAGCGCAGCGCTGAGCACGCCCCAGTTGGCGAACAGGTCTCCCTCGCGCTGGTTGCCACGCAGGCGCAGGCGCGCCAGCACGGTGAAACGGTCATTGCCGGCCTGCACGCGGTCCAGCACCAGCTGGTCGGCGTGCCAGAAGATGCGCGCGCTCACCTGTGTCTGCCCGGCGTCGACGACCTTGCCTACCCACTTGGGGAAATCGCGCTTCTGCGAATACAGCGCCAGCAGGAAGCCGAGGTCGCGGACCTTCACCTGCGCGTTGGCATCCAGGCTGATCGGCCGGGTCCAGTCCATGTGGGCGCGCGGCAGCGTCACCGTGGCCCACCAGCCGTTGTGCGGCTCGCCGTCCGGTCCGGTAAAGCTGGTGTTGCGCAGCGCTACCGTGCTGGCATCGAGAGTGAAGTTCTGCCCGCGCAGGTCGGCCTGGCGCAAGCGCAGGTCCGCGTCCAGATCGGTGCGCAGCGCGATGCCGGCGGCATGCACGCGCGCGGCACGGGCGGCTACCCGCAGCCGTCCTTCGGAAATGGTGCCGCCCGGCGCGAGGTGCATGTCGCCGCTCAAGGTGCCGCTGCCACCTTCGAAGCGCAGTTGCGCATCGGGCAGGAAGCGGTTGTATGCGCGCAGGTCGGGCACGCGGGCATCGCGGAAGGCCAGGTGCGCCGCAGCGGTCTGCTTGAGGCCGGCCACCGTGCGCTCGCCGGCGCCGGCCCGCAGGTCGAGCTGCAGGTTCTCGCCCTCGACGAATGGGCGGCGGGCTTCATCGGCGATCTGGAAACGCTGCATGCGCAGGTCCAGCGTGGGCACCAGGGCACCGGCCTCGCCGTCCACGCGCAGGTGGGCCACGGCCTGTCCATCGATGTGGTGGCCCATCACCTCCACGCTGGCGCTGGCCTCCGGCACGCTGACCTGGCTACCCGGCGCGAGTTGGCCGGCGCGCACCTGCACGTCGGCATCCACCTGTCCTTCGCCACGCAACTTCAGCCATTGCGCCTGCGGGAACATCGCGGTGATCCACCCCAGCGACGGGAAGCGCCACTGCATCAGCACATGCCCGTTGGCGCGCGGCACCAGCGTGGTGAAGTCCTGCAGGGGCACCTTGCGCCCCTGCACGCGCAGGTCGGCATCGAGCTTGAGGTTGGCGCCGGGCTGCTCGGGCATCAGGGCGTGCACGACGATGTCCTGGTCCACGCGTAGCTCCACGCGCGCCTCGCCCTGCAGCGGCTGGCCATCCAGGCGCGTGCCGACCAGCGGCGCGCGCCATGCCAGCCGGCCGCCGGGGGCCAGTTCGCCGCGGACCCAATGCAGGTCGATGTCGGCCTCACCCTGCCCCGGCGCCGCGCGCAACACCGGGCGGCCCTGGTCGTCGCGCTGCAATGACAGCGCAGCCGTGTTGCCTTGCAGGCGCAGGTGGGCGTCGGTCTTGAGCAACTTGTCGATGCCAGCGGCCTGGTCGCGACGATGCGCATCCAGCGTGAAACCGGCATCGATGCGCGCATCGTGCAGCAGGACCTGCTCGCCCTGCCGCAGCGTCGCGCCGGTGAAGTGCGCCTGCGAAGGGGTCAGGGCCATCGCGCCGCCACGCATCTGCTTGCTGAAGCCCACCTCGGCACGCCCCTGCCCCTGCAGCCGCAGCTGGTCGAAGTAGCCTTCGCGCACGCTGTCGCTGACGATGCGGTCGAACCGCAGCACCCAGCCCGGCTTGGCCTTTGGATCGAAGGTCGGCGGCACGATGGGCGCGCCGGGGTCGCGACGCGCGCCGCCCGTCACTTCATCGGCGACGACCCACGGCACGCGCACCTCGCGATGGAACAACGGCAGCAGTGCCACGCGTCCCTGTACGCGCGCGGCCTGCACTTCCCAGCGCGTATGCATCACGTGCCCTTGCAGGCGCACGTCCCACGCCTTCACGTAGCCGGGCCACCCACTGAAGGCGCTGCCCCATTGCGCGGTGAACTTCTCCGGCTTGCGGTTCGCAGCCCACGGCCCCAGCGGCGTGTTGAGGAACAGGTTGGCCACCAGCAAGTAGGCCAGGTAGAGGCCCGCCAGTGCCATCAGCGTGCGCCGTACCCAGCGCGGGCAGGCGGACCACCAGGTGCGGAGCGGGAACGGGCGCGTGGAGGTCATGGCCTGCGGCTGCGGTAGGCTGGGAAACATCATGCTACCCGCGACGGGCGCGGGTGATGGTGTTCATGCGGCAGGGACATATCGGCGGCGGGCGCACCATCCCACCTTCGTCGCACGCGGGCCGCCGGCATGGTGGCCGATAATGTCGGCCTCCCTCGACGCCGCAGCTTTCCGCCATGACCGCCGAACGCATCCTACATCCCCGCCTGCGCGACCGCGTGGTGTCCGCCGAAGCCGCCGCCGCCTGGATCGCGCCCGGCGAAACCGTGGCGATGAGCGGGTTCACCGGCTCGGGTTATCCGAAGGCGGTGCCTATCGCGCTGGCGCAACAGATCGAGACCGCGCACCAGGCCGGGCAACCGTTCCAGATCAAGCTGATGACCGGCGCCTCCACCGCGCCGGAACTGGACGGCGCGCTCGCCAAGGCCGACGGCATCGCGCTGCGCATGCCGTTCCAGACCGACCCGGACGCGCGTGCGCGCATCAACGCCGGCAAGCTGGACTACATCGACAGCCACGTCGACCACACCGAGCATGACGTGGCGGTGGTGGTCACCGAGCAGGGCCTGGCCGATCTGCGCGGCCTGACGCCCAAGCAGCGTGCGCGGGCGGTCATCGACCACTGCGTGCACCCGGATTACCGCGCGCAGCTGGAGGACTACTTCGAGCGTGCCTGCCGCGACGCGTACGGCAAGCACACGCCGCACCTGCTACCCGAAGCGCTGTCCTGGCACCAGCGCTGGCTGGATACCGGGACGATGCGGGAGGGGTGAGGCGTCAGGCCGCCTCGGCGGCCAGCGCGCGGCGCGCGCGCACCGCGTCGGCCAGTTGCGCCAGCACGGCCACCGACGTGTCCCAGTCGATGCAGCCGTCGGTGATGCTCTGCCCGTAGACCAGCGGGCGGCCTTCCACCATGTCCTGCCGGCCGCCGACCAGGTGGCTTTCCACCATCGCGCCGACGATGCGCGTCTCGCCCGCCGCCAGCTGCGCGGCGATATCGGCGATGACCTTCGGCTGGTTGTCCGGGTTCTTGCCGCTGTTGGCGTGGCTGGCGTCGATCATCAACCGCTGCGGCAGCCCCGCCTTCTGGAGCGCCGCGGCCGCGGCGTCGACGCTTTCCGCATCGTAGTTCGGCCGGCTGCCGCCGCGCAGGATGACGTGGCAATCCGGGTTGCCGCTGGTGGCGACGATCGCGGTCTGGCCCTGCTTGGTCACCGAGAGAAAGTGGTGTGCGTGCGAGGCGGCGCTGACCGCATCGGCAGCGATCTTGACGTCGCCGCTGGTGCCGTTCTTGAAGCCGATCGGGCACGACAGGCCCGACGCCAGTTCGCGATGCACCTGGCTTTCGGTGGTACGCGCACCGATTGCGCCCCAGGCGACCAGGTCGGCGATGTACTGCGGCGAGATGGTGTCCAGGAACTCCACGCCGGCCGGCAAGCCGAGGCGGTTGATGTCGCGCAGCAGGCCACGCGCCACGGCCAGGCCCTTGTTGATCTGGAAGCTGCCGTCCAGGTCCGGGTCGTTGATCAGCCCCTTCCAGCCCACGGTGGTGCGCGGCTTCTCGAAGTACACGCGCATCACGATCTCCAGCGCGTCGCCGAGCGTGTCGCGCAGCGGGCGCAGGCGCGCGGCGTATTCGAGCGCGGCCGCCGGGTCGTGGATCGAGCAGGGGCCGATCACCACCGCCAGGCGGTCGTCGCGGCCGTGCAGGATCGCGTGCAAGGCGCTGCGCGAACGCGCCACGGTTTCCGAGGCTGCTTCATCGCACGGCAGTTCGCCGATCAACTCGGCGGGGGTGACCAGCGGCTCGATCTTGCGGATGCGCAGGTCATCGGTCAGGGGGGGCATGGTGTGTCTCCGGGGGGGTCGAGTACTTGGGGCCCCAGCGTGGCGGCAATAAAAAAGCCGCCAGTTTTGCTGGCGGCTTTCGGGATGCGTCTGAAGGTTCCTTCAGGGTGAGCGCAATCCTTCCTCCGCCAGCGGCATCGGAAAACCGTAATACCAAAAGTAAAAGCGGCTGCGGTTTGCGTTCATGGGAAGCATTGATAACACGGGTTTTGTGCCGCGCCAACCGTTTCATTGGCAACTGCGAAGCCGCCCGGCAAAAGAAAACCCCGCCTTGCGGCGGGGTTTTCGATACAGCGTACGGCGCGCGGCCGCGGTACGGACTTAGAAGTCCATGCCGCCCATGCCGCCCATGCCACCGGCCGGCATGGCCGGTTCGTCCTTCTTCGGGGCCTCGGCCACCATCGCTTCGGTGGTGATCATCAGGCCCGCGATCGAGGCGGCGTTCTGCAGCGCGGTGCGGGTGACCTTGGTCGGGTCCAGGATGCCGAACTGCACCATGTCGCCGAACTCGCCGTTGGCGGCGTTGTAGCCGTAGTTGCCCGAACCTTCCTTGACCTTGTTGACGATCACGGACGGCTCTTCGCCGGCGTTGGTGACGATCTCGCGCAGCGGGGCTTCCATCGCACGCAGGGCGATCTCGATGCCGTGGTTCTGGTCTTCGTTGATGCCCTTCAGGCCTTCAACGGCAGCCTTGGCACGGATCAGGGCGACGCCGCCGCCCGGGACCACGCCTTCCTCGACCGCCGCACGGGTGGCGTGCAGGGCGTCTTCGACGCGCGCCTTCTTTTCCTTCATTTCCACTTCGGTGGCAGCGCCGACCTTGATGACGGCCACGCCGCCGGCCAGCTTGGCCACGCGCTCCTGCAGCTTCTCGCGGTCGTAGTCCGAAGAGGTCTCTTCGATCTGCGCCTTGATCTGCTTGATGCGCGCCTGGATCGCGTCGGCATCGCCGGCGCCGTCGATCACGGTGCTGTTTTCCTTGGTGACCTGCACCTTCTTGGCGCGGCCGAGATCCTTGATGGTGGCCTTCTCCAGCGACAGGCCCACTTCCTCGGAGATCACGGTGCCGCCGGTCAGCACGGCCATGTCTTCCAGCATCGCCTTGCGACGGTCGCCGAAGCCCGGGGCCTTCACCGCAACCACCTTGACGATGCCGCGGATGGTGTTGACGACCAGGGTCGCCAGGGCTTCGCCCTCGACTTCCTCGGCCACGATCAGCAGCGGCTTGCCGGCCTTGGCCACGCCCTCGAGGACGGGCAGCAGGTCACGCACGTTGGAGATCTTCTTGTCGTGCAGCAGGATGAACGGGTCGTCCAGGTCGGCCGACTGGCTCTGCTGGTTGTTGACGAAGTACGGCGAGAGGTAGCCGCGGTCGAACTGCATGCCCTCCACGACGTCCAGCTCGTTGTCCAGGCCCGAGCCTTCCTCGACGGTGATCACGCCTTCCTTGCCGACCTTCTTCATCGCCTCGGCGATGATGTTGCCGATCGACTCGTCCGAGTTGGCCGAGATGGTGCCGACCTGCGCGATGGCATTGTCGTCGGCGGTCGGCTTGGACAGGTTCTTCAGCTCGGCGACGGCGGCGGTGACCGCCTTGTCGATGCCGCGCTTGAGGTCCATCGGGTTCATGCCGGCGGCAACGGCCTTCATGCCCTCGCGGATGAAGGCCTGGGCCAGCACGGTCGCGGTGGTGGTGCCGTCACCGGCGTTGTCGGAGGTCTTGGAAGCGACTTCCTTGACCATCTGCGCGCCCATGTTTTCGAACTTGTCGGCCAGTTCGATTTCCTTGGCGACGGAGACGCCGTCCTTGGTGATGGTCGGGGCGCCGAAGCTCTTCTCGAGCACGACGTTGCGGCCCTTCGGGCCCAGGGTGGCCTTGACGGCATTGGCGAGCACGTTCACGCCGCGCACCATGCGCGAGCGGGCGTCTTCACCGAAACGGATATCCTTGGCAGCCATTAGCTAGTACCTCAGTGATTTCGTGGAATTCGGGGGAATGCGAAGCGTGGCGATCAGCCGACGATCGCCAGGATGTCGTCCTCGCGGAGCACCTTGTACTCGACGCCTTCGGACTTGTAGCTGCTGCCGGCGTACTGGCCATAGATGACCTTGTCGCCCACCTTGACGGCCGGCGCGCGCACGTTGCCGTTGTCCAGCGGCTTGCCGGTGCCCACGGCCACGACTTCACCCTTGGTGGACTTCTCCTTGGCCGAGTCCGGGATCACGATGCCGCCGGCGGAGATTTCGTCGGCTTCGATCGGCTTGACCACCACGCGGTCATGAAGCGGCTTGATGCTCATTGAAAGACCCTCTTAAGTGATTGATTGGTCTGGAAAAGACTGGCGATATTAGCACTCGCTTGTGGCGAGTGCCAACACGCGACACAAAAAACCCGCAGGGCGGGACGGGGCCAGTAATGGAGCCCGCCGGGAGGCTTTCAAGGGGCCGGCGAAGGAAAATTTTTCATCTCCCCCGCTTGGGCCGCGCCCCGGGGTCGCCGCGCCGGACGCCACGGGGGAGCGCCCGCCTATACTGGGCAGATGCCTGCCGCCGACCCGGTCCACCTGCTGCTGAGCACCTGCCCCGACGCACAGAGCGCCGAGGCGATCGCCCGCGCGCTGGTCGGCGAGGGGCTGGCGGCGTGCGTGACCCGGCTGCCCGGGGCACACTCGGTCTATCGCTGGAACGGGGCGGTGGAAACCGCCGAGGAAGTCCAGCTGCTGATCAAGACCCGCCAGGCGCGCCTGGACGCGACCATCGCCCGGCTGTGCGAACTGCACCCGTACGACCTGCCCGAAGCGGTCGCGATCCCGGCCAGTGCCGGCCTGCCCGCCTACCTGGACTGGGTGCGGGCGCAAACCTTCGAGGATTCCTGATTGATGAAGTGGCTGCACCGTTTCCTCGCGCTGTGCGCGTTGTCGTTGTCCTCGCTGCCCGCCCTGGCCTTCACCGAAGCCGACCTGCTGCCGGTGGACCAGGCGTTCGCGCTCAGCGCGCGCGCCGACGGCCGCGACGGTATCGAGCTGCAGTGGAAGATCGCCGAGGGCTATTACCTCTACCGGCACCGCATCTCGGTCGCCCCGGTCGGCGAGGGCTTCACGCCCGGCCCGCTGACCCTGCCGGAAGGCCACAAGAAGCACGACGAGTTCTTCGGCAACGTGGAGACGTACCGCGGGCAGCTGCGCGCGGTGCTCGCCGGCCAGGCCGACCCGGCCACGCACAGCGTCACCCTGGAAGTGCGCTACCAGGGGTGTGCCGACGCGGGCGTGTGCTACCCGCCGCAGAAGCGGCGCATCGAGGTGAAGCTGCCGCCAGGTGAGCCCGCCACGGCCGCTGCGCCAGGCGGCCTGCCGCGCGCGCCGGGCCTGCCCGGTTTGCCGGGCAGCGGCATGGAAGCCTTGCCGCTGCCGGCCGAGCAGGCGTTCGCGTTCGAGGCCATCGTCGGCGACGGCAACACCCTGCTGCTGCGCTTCACCCCCGCGCCGGGTTATTACCTCTACCGCGACCGCACCTCGCTGGCGCTGGAAGGCAGCAAGGACATCGCCACCGGCATGCCGCGCTGGCCGCCGGGCCGCTCGCACCACGACGAGCACTTCGGCGACGTGGTGGTGTATTTCGACCAGGCCGAGGTCACCTTGCCGCTGCTGCGCCGCCAGACCGCGCCGGCCGACATCACGCTGGTGGCAACCTTCCAGGGCTGCCAGACCGACGGCATCTGCTATCCGCCGATGACCCGCCGGGTGAAGCTCTCGCTGCCGGCGGGCAAGCTCACTCCGCCCGAGCAGGCCAGCGCCGCACCCCTGCCGATCCAGCCGCTGAGCGGCAACGCGCGGCCGGTGCCGGCGGCGAAGGCACCTGCCTTTCCCGACGCCTCGGCCGAGAACGACAACCGCAGCGTGCCGCCGCCGCAGCGGCAGAACCTGCTGTGGGTGCTGATCGCCGCACTGGCCGGTGGCCTGGTGCTCAACCTGATGCCGTGCGTGCTGCCGATCCTCTCGCTGAAGGTGCTCGGCCTGGCGCACAGCGGCGAGAGCCGTGCCCGCGCCCGCAGCCACGCCCTCTGGTACTCGCTGGGCGTGCTGGTGTCGTTCACTGCGATCGGCGCGCTGGTGATTGGGCTGCGCGCCGCAGGCCAGGCCGCGGGCTGGGGCTTCCAGCTGCAGCAGCCGTGGTTCGTGGCGATGCTGGCCTACCTGATGTTCGCCATCGGCCTGAGCCTGTCCGGGCTGTTCACCCTAGGCGGCAGTGGCGGGATCGGGCAGTCGCTGGCTTCGCGCAACGGCCCGGTCGGCGACTTCTTCACCGGCGTGCTGGCCTGCGTGGTCGCCAGCCCGTGCATCGCGCCGTTCATGGGCACCGCCTTGGCCTATGCGTTCGCCGCGCCTGCGTTGCCGGCGATGCTGGTGTTCGTGGTGCTGGGCCTGGGGCTGGCGTTGCCGTTCCTGCTGATCGGCTTCGTGCCTTCGCTGGCGCGGCGCCTGCCCACGCCCGGCCCGTGGATGGAAACGCTCAAGCAGGTGCTGGCGTTCCCGATGTACCTCACCGCGATCTGGCTGCTGTGGGTGCTCGGCAAGCAGCGTGGCGTGGATGCGCTGGCGCTGGTGCTGGTCGGCGCGACGCTGCTGGCGCTGGGACTGTGGTGGTTCGAGCGCAGCCGCTGGCGCAGCCATCGGCTCGGCCTGACCCTCTCCAGCGCCATGCTGGTGCTGGCCCTGCTGCCGGTGTGGGGTGTCACGCGACTGGCCCCGCCACGCGCGCCAGCCGCCGAGGCCGGCGAGGTCGCCTATTCGGCGCAATTGCTGGACCGCCTGCGCGCGGACAACCGCGTGGTCTTCGTCAACATGACCGCCGACTGGTGCGTCACCTGCAAGGCCAACGAACGGCACGTGCTGGGCAGCGGCGAGTTCCGCGACACCCTGCGCCGGGTCGATGCGGTGTACATGACCGGCGACTGGACCAACGAGGATCCGGCGATCAGCGCCTTCCTCAGGCAGCACCAGGCGGTGGGCGTGCCGCTGTACGTGGTCTATGGCCCGGGCGCGCCGCCGACCGTGCTGCCGACGGTGTTGACCCAGGCAATCGTCGAGGACGCCCTGCTGCGCGCCGCCCGCTGAGCGGCCGGGGCGGGGCCCGGGGCTGCAATGCGCTGCCCCGGTCCGTCGTCGCCGGGCTTGGTCGGTTCGAGGCGGGGTTTCGAGCAGCGGCGGACGGTACCTGTCGCGTGCCTCGATACGCCGATCCCAGCATCGGCGGGGGTTTCCGGCGGCTTTCAAACGCTCGCTTAAAACATCGGGAACTTCGCCTATCTGGACAGTATCGCGGGCATCGCGCAGACTCGCGGCCTTTCCGGTCTCCCTGCGCACCATGGCCCGACTGTTGCTGTTGCACGGCCCCAACCTGAACCTGCTCGGCAGCCGCGAGCCGGAGGTCTATGGTCGCGACACCCTGGCCGACATCAACGGGCGCCTAGGCGCCCAGGCCCAGGCGGCCGGGCATGAGCTTGCGCACTTCCAGTCCAACGCCGAACACGCGCTGGTCGACCGCATCCATGCCGCCCGCGAGGAAGGCGTCGCCTTCATCCTGATCAACCCCGGCGCCTTCACCCACACTTCGGTCGCCCTGCGTGACGCACTGCTGGGCGTGGCGATCCCGTTCATCGAACTGCACCTGTCCAACCCGCACGCCCGCGAGCCGTTCCGCCACCACAGCTATCTCAGCGACAAGGCGCTGGGCGTGATCGTCGGCTTCGGCCCGGACAGCTACCGGCTGGCGCTCGACGCCGCCCTCGCCCGCCTCGCGCCGGCCTGACCCCTTTCTTCCGTACCGGGCGGCCGCGCGCCGCCATTCCACGTTTACCCAAGAGGCCACCATGGATCTGCGCAAAATCAAGAAGCTGATCGACCTGCTCGAGGAGTCGAACCTCGCCGAAATCGAAATCAAGGAAGGCGAGGAAAGCGTCCGCCTGGCCCGTACGCCGAAGGGCGGCTATGCCGCGCCGGCACCGGCCCCGGTGGTGATGGCCGCGCCGGCGGCCGCCCCCGCGCCGAGCATGCCGATGCAGTCGCCTACCGAAGCTTCCACCGGCGGCACCGCCAAGGCCGGCAACGCGCTTCCGGAAGGCCACGTGCTGCGTGCGCCGATGGTCGGCACGTTCTACACCTCGCCGGCGCCGGACAAGCCCGCGTTCGTCAGCGTCGGCCAGGCGGTCAAGGCCGGCGAGACGCTGGCCATCATCGAGGCGATGAAGATGTTCAACCCGATCGAGGCCGACGTGTCGGGCACGATCGTGGCGATCCTCGGCGAGAGCGGCCAGCCCGTGGAATTCGACCAGCCCCTGTTCGTGATCGGCTGAGGAGCAGCGCATGCTCGATAAAGTCGTCATTGCCAACCGGGGCGAGATCGCGCTGCGCATCCTGCGCGCGTGCCACACCCTCGGCATCCGCACGGTCGCGGTGCATTCCACCGTCGACCGCAACCTCAAGCACGTGGCCATGGCCGACGAGTCGGTCTGCATCGGCCCGGCCGCCTCGGCCGACAGCTACCTCAACATCCCGGCGTTGATCGCCGCGGCCGAGGTCACCGACGCCCAGGCCATCCACCCGGGCTACGGCTTCCTCTCGGAGAACGCCAACTTTGCCGAGCGCGTGGAGCAGTCCGGCTTCATCTTCATCGGCCCGAAGGCCGACACCATCCGGCTGATGGGCGACAAGGTGGAAGCGATCCGCGCGATGAAGGCCGCCGGCGTGCCGTGCGTACCCGGCTCGGGCGGCCCGCTGGGCGATGACATCGTGGCCAACACGAAGATCGCCCGCGAGATCGGTTTCCCGGTCATCATCAAGGCCGCCGGTGGCGGTGGTGGCCGCGGCATGCGCGTCGTGCACGTGGAGGGCGCGCTGAAGACCGCCATCGAGACCACGAAGTCGGAGGCCAAGGCGGCATTCGGCAACGACCAGGTCTACATGGAGAAGTTCCTGGAGAACCCGCGCCACATCGAGATCCAGGTGCTGGCCGATGGCCAGGGCAATGCGATCCACCTGGGCGAGCGCGACTGCTCGATGCAGCGTCGCCACCAGAAGGTGGTGGAGGAAGCGCCCGCACCGGGCATCACCGAGGAACTGCGCAACGAGATCGGCAAGGTGTGCGTGGAAGCCTGCCTGCGCATCGGCTATCGCGGTGCGGGTACGTTCGAGTTCCTGTTCGAGAACGGCCGCTTCTATTTCATCGAGATGAACACCCGCATCCAGGTGGAGCATCCGGTCACCGAGCGCATCACCGGCATCGACCTGGTGTGCGAGCAGCTGCGCATTGCCGCCGGCCAGAAGCTGACCATCAAGCAGAGCGACATCGTGCTGCGCGGTCATGCCATCGAATGCCGCATCAACGCCGAGGACCCGGAAACGTTCATGCCCAACCCGGGCCTGATCACCGCGTTCCATCCGCCGGGTGGCCCGGGCGTGCGCGTGGATACGCACATCTACAGCGGCTACAAGGTCCCGCCGAACTACGATTCGATGATCGGCAAGCTGATCGTGCACGGCCCGGATCGTGAAACCGCCATCGCGCGCATGCGCGTGGCGCTGAGCGAGATGGTCGTGGACGGCATCAAGACCAACATCCCGCTGCAGCAGCGGATCATGCGCGACAAGGGCTTCCAGGGCGGTGGGCAGAACATCCACTATCTGGAAAAGCGCCTGGCCGAGCGCAAGAACCAGTCGATCGCGCTGGTCTGAGGCGGCCGGCACGCAGGCATGAAAAAGGCGGGGATCTCCCCGCCTTTTTCTTTGCCGTCCGCGCCAAGCGTGGCGCTGGGCGGCGAAGTCAGTTCGCGCCGCTTGTGGGCGCGGCCTGCTGCGAGCCGGCCTGCAGCTGGTTGCCGGTGCTCGACGTCGGGTCGACCACGGTGACGGTTTCGGTGGAGCCGTCCGGCCAGACGATCTGGAAGGTCGCACCGGGCGGGAGCGAATCAAACGGCATGCCGCTTTGTGCGCGATACAGCGCCGCCACCTGCGACGCGCCCATGCGGCGCACCTGCTCACCGGATTTCACCGAGGTGAGGTGCACCTGGGAGAGATTCTGGTAACGCATGTCGGCGGTATCGATCATCACGATGCCCACCGCGGTTGCCGAGTAGGCGACGAAGGCCACCACCCAGAACCAGAAGCGCGCACCGATCAGGAAACGTCGGAACTTCATGACGCCACCCCCGTGCCATTGACCAGCGTATTGATCATTTCGTCCATCTTGTCCGCACTTTGCCGCGGCAACGCGGCGTCATAAACAAAACTCGGGAAGTCCTGCGCGGCATCGGCGGAGCAGATGCCGCCGTTGGCGCAGTAACTCGTCATCAGGTTGCTCTCCGCGCCACAGGCCAGGCCCAGCCGGCACGCGGCCAGCTGCCAGGCGAGTTGCGCGAACTGGTCGCCGGCCACGTAGCCGCGATAGGCATCATCCCCGCGCGCGGCCACGCCCATCGCCCCGGACAGCGCCAGGTAGGCCTCCGGGTCGCGCGAGGCGAGTACGCGCTGGACCAGGTCGCGCTTGTAGGCCGCCGTGGCCACCAGCGGCTGCCCCAGCGACAGCAGCGCGGCTTCGGCGGCCAGGTTGCCGGCCTGCGCGGCCTGCGTGCGCTGGGCCAGGATATTCGCGGCGGTCAGGCCGTCGCTGGCAACGAAGCCGTTGCAGCGCGACTGCAGGTGCTGGCGCGCGCCGATCATCGCCGACACGGCCGGATTGGGATGGCTGGCGAGCGTGGTGTTGTCGGCGGCATAGCCGGCCGGGTTCTGCGCGTAGGCGGCGCAATAGTCATAGACCCGGCTGAGCATCCAGCCCGCCTCGGCGTCGCCGCCGCGCGCGGCTTCCGACAGTTGCTGGGCGTAGCGGTACAGGTCGGTCTCGCCTTCGAACGCGGCGCGACGGTTCACCGGCAAGCCCGCGGCCACCTGGGCGCGTGCCTCGGCCGGCGCATGCGCGGGCAGGCTTGGCAGGCGCGGTTCGGGGGTCACCACGGCCGCGACCGGCGCGGTACCCGGCCAGGACGCCACGACCGGCTTGCCGCCACCCATGCGGTACGCCCACACGGCCGCCAGCAGCGCGGCAGGCGCAAGCAGGATCAGCAAGTGGCGGTGACGGGTCTGGGGCATGGGGTCCGGGCAGTTCCCGGCGGCAGGAGGGCACACGGGCGCGCGCGCAGTCTAACCCAAGCGCCGCCGCCGTACCCGCGCCAGGCAAGTGCCGCCGGGGTGGTCTACGATGCCCGCCCTGTCGCCCCAAGAGTCGTCCCCCATGCCGTTCCTCGAACTGACCATGCGCTGCACCGAAGCCACCCAGCCCCGTTACGAGAACGCGCTGGAGGATGTCGGCGCGGTGGCGGTGACGCTGCTGGACGCGGATGCCGACACGTCCAACGAGCAGGCGATCCTGGAACCGGGCGTGGGCCAGACCCCGCTGTGGGACAGCCTGGTGCTGACCGCCCTGTTTCCCGAGGACACCGACGCGCTGGCGCTGCTCGCCGCGCTGGAAGCCTTCGACCCGGGGCTCGACTGGACGCAGGTCACCTTCCGCCAGGTCGCCGACGAGGACTGGGAGCGCGCGTGGCTGGACCAGTTCCAGCCGATGCAGTTCGGCGAACGCACCTTCATCGTCCCCTGGAACCACGAACTGCCCGAGGAAGCGCGCACGCCCGACGCGGCCGTCGTGCGTCTCGACCCGGGACTCGCATTCGGTTCGGGCACCCACCCGACCACCGCACTGTGCCTGCGCTGGCTTGACGGGCTGGCCGGCGAGGGACTGTTGCAGGGCCGGCGCGTGCTCGATTTCGGCTGTGGCTCGGGCATCCTGGCACTGGCCGCGTTGAAGCTCGGCGCCGGCGAGGCCGTGGGCGTGGACAACGACCCGCAGGCGCTGGTCGCCAGCCATGACAACGCCGAACGCAACGAGGTCGGGGCGCGCTTTTCGGTGTACCTGCCCGAGGACGAACCGGTGGGGACGTATCCGGTGGTCGTCGCCAACATCCTTGCCTCGGCGCTGGAAGCCCTGGCCGCGACGCTGGCCGAGCGCGTGGCGCCAGGCGGACGCATCGCGCTGTCCGGCATCCTGCACGGCCAGGAAGGTGAGCTGCTCGACCGCTATGCCGCGTGGTTCGATCACCTTCGCTGCGAACAGGATGGCGACTGGATGCGCATCGAAGGCATCCGCCGCGCCTGAGCCGCCGGCGCGGTGGCATCGGCGCGGATACGCGCGGTGCATGCGGCCGATTCGGCATCGATCGCCCACACCCACGGCCCCGGTCTTGCGCCCCTTCGCCGCAACCAGCCGGTGCGATAGCGCGGCCAGTGCGCGCGCAGCGTGACCGCACCGCTGGCGAGCAGCGCCAGGAGCGCCCACGCCATCGAAGGCACGGGAACGGCACCCACCAGGCCTGCCACGCCGCCCAGCGCCAGCGACATCGCGGCCATCGGCGCGCGTGCCTTGCGAACGGCAGGGACCACCCATGCGCGCCCATCCAGCCACCACACGCGATAGCGGCGCACGCCGGGCACATGCACGGCGCGACGCGCCGATGAGACGGCCGTCACTGCGTGCATTGCGCCCCGCCTCCGCAGCTGTACTGCAGCTTTCCGTCAAGGTCAGAATTGCTGACATGGATTGGCCGATCAGGTGAGCGAGCCCGCCCTTCGGCCGTGGACGCTATATGTGCGCACCTGTGTGTGCGTCGATTGGAAACCTGGTGAGCAAGCTCTACGAAAGGATTCGCGAAGCCCGGCGACTGACCGGGATGACGCAGGAGATGTTGGCGGCGGAACTGGGTATCTCCCGCAGCGCGGTGGCGCAGTGGGAAATGAGCGAGGGCACGGCGCCTTCGGTGGAAAACCTGATCGCGCTGGCCAAGCGCAGCGGCTTGGCTTTCGAATACCTGGCCACCGGACGCGGCGAGGCGAGCTTCGGCCCGCCCGAGGCGATCTTGGAGGAGGAGGCCAGCTACCACCCGCTCAGCGAACAGCAGCGGCAGCTGCTGGCCGGCTTCGAGCAGCTGCGGCCGCGCCAGCGCACCGGGCTGCTGGAGCTGATCCACCACACGCCGGGCATGCGCCGTGGGCGTCGCTGAGGCCCGCGTGGACGGCGTGGCCCTTCCGCTGCGGCCAGTGATGCTTTCCCTGCTTTCCATGCCAGTCATGCTTGCTCGGCGGGTCACACCCGACAAGCGCGAAAAGGCGGCGGTTCCGGCCAGCGCACTCCGCATGTTTGAATAGGGAATCTTCTGACGCCGCTGTCCCGATGACCGATACCCCGCCGCCGCGTCGCGCCCTGGCCACCTTCCTGCGTCGTCCCGCCGCGGGTGCGGCGCAACCGGAGAGCGCGCCTCCGGCAGGGACGGAAGGACCCGCGCCGGAGAACCCGGAGCAGCCGGCCACCGAGCCGGCCAGCGAGCCCACCCCGCCGGACGTTGCCGCCTCGCCCGAGGCAGCGGCGCCGGTTGTCGAACCGGCAATCCCTGCCACCCCACCCGCGCCCGAGACCGGCGCGCCCGAAGCGGAAGGCGCCGCAGCTCCTGACGCTGCGTCGGGCGAAGCGCACACCGAGACGGCCTCGCCCGCCATCGCCGACGCCGAACCGCCGTTGGCTTCGTCATCCGCCTCGCTCCCCGCCGCCGACTGGCGCGCCGCCGCCCTGCCCATCGCCGCGCCGCATGCGCCGACCTTCGCGCGTCCGCGTGCCACCGTGCGTGCGCCACGCGCACCTGCGTGGCAGTGGATCGCGCTGTGCGTACTCGCCTTGTTGCTGGTGCTGCAAATCCTGCTGGCCGACCGCGCGCGCCTGGCCACCGATGCACGCTGGCGGCCGCTGCTCTCCACCATGTGCGGCGTCCTGCGTTGCGAACTGCCGGTGTGGCATGAGCCGGCGGCCTTCAGCATGCTCGACCGCGACGTGCGCCCGGCCGCCGACCAACCCGGCGTGCTGCGCATCCAGGCGAGTTTTCGCAACGACGCACGCTGGAGCCAGGCCTGGCCCTACCTGCAGCTGTCGCTGTCCGATGCCGATGGCCGTGTGATCGGCAGCCGCGTGTTCTCGCCGGAGGACTACCTGGGCCACGCGCCGCCCGCCGGCGAGACGCTTGCGCCGGGCCAAAGCGGGCGGGTCGACTTCCGCGTGCGCGAGCCGGCCGCCGGCACCGCGGCGTTCACCTTCGACTTCCATTGAGGGGGTCGGCGCCGATGGCAGGCGCCCGGCGCACGCGCTAGACTCACTCCCCCTCGCCGGCGGCCGCCCCGCCGGCTTCTTCATCCCGGGGATGTCCTTGAACGCTGCCACCACCCGTCCCGACGCCAGTCGCGGTGCTCCCAAGTCACCGCTGCGCGAGCATGTTGCGCAGTCCGTGCGCCGCTACCTGCGTGACCTGGACGGCAGCGATGCCGATGACATGTACGTGATCGTGCTGCGCGAGATGGAGATCCCGCTGTTCGTGGAAGTGCTCAACCACTGCGAAGGCAACCAGAGCCGCGCGGCGGCCATGCTGGGCATCCACCGCGCCACCCTGCGCAAGAAGCTGAAGGAATACGGGCTCTCGTAAGCGACCGCCCGCCTGCGGCACGCCCCCGGCGGTCGCGGGGAACGCCCGGGAGGCAGGCCGTTTACAATACCGGCCCGCTCCGCCTCCCCACTGCGCTTCCATGTCTTCCGATCTGCTGCCCGTCCGCCGGGCCCTGCTTTCCGTTTCCGACAAGACCGGCCTGGTCGACCTGGCCCGTGCCCTCGCCGCGCGCGGCGTCGAACTGTTGTCCACCGGCGGCACCGCCAAGGCCATCCGCGAGGCCGGCCTGCCGGTGAAGGACGTCTCCGACGTCACCGGCTTCCCGGAAATGATGGACGGGCGCGTCAAGACCCTGCACCCGACGGTGCACGGCGGCCTGCTCGGCCGCGCCGGCACCGATGACGCCGTGATGGCCGAACATGGCATCGCGCCCATCGACCTGCTGGTGCTGAACCTGTATCCGTTCGAGTCGGTCACCGCCAAGGCCGATTGCACCCTGGCCGACGCCGTGGAGAACATCGATATCGGCGGCCCGGCGATGTTGCGCTCGGCGGCGAAGAACTTCGCCCGCGTCGCGGTGGCGACCGATCCGTCGCAGTACGCCGGCCTGCTGGCGGAACTGGAAGCCCACAACGGCCAGCTTTCGGCCGCGCAACGCTTCGCGCTGTCGGTGGCCGCGTTCAACCGCGTGGCGCAGTACGACGCGGCGATCAGCAACTATCTCTCGGCCGTGGCCGATGCCACGCAGGTCGTGCCGCAGCGCACCGAGTACCCGGCGCAGATGAATTCCACCTTCGTGAAGGTGATGGACCTGCGTTACGGTGAAAACCCGCACCAGAGCGGCGCGTTCTACCGCGACCTCTACCCGGTGCCGGGCACGCTGGCCACGTTCCGCCAGCTGCAGGGCAAGGAGCTGAGCTACAACAACCTGGCCGATGCCGACGCGGCGTGGGAATGCGTGCGCCAGTTCGACGCGCCGGCCTGCGTGATCGTCAAGCACGCCAACCCGTGCGGCGTGGCGGTGGGCGTGGCCTGCGGCGATGCCTACGAGCTGGCTTATGCCACCGACCCGACCAGTGCCTTCGGCGGCATCATCGCCTTCAACCGCACGCTCGATGCGGCCACCGCCAAGGCGATCCTGGACCGCCAGTTCGTCGAGGTGCTGATCGCCCCCGATTACGAGCCCGGCGCGCTGGACTACGCCACCAAGAAGGCCAACGTGCGCGTGCTACAGATCCCGCACGGCGAGGGCCTGAATAACTACGACAGCAAGCGCATCGGCTCGGGCCTGCTGCTGCAGTCCTCGGACAACCGCGGCATGACCGCGCAGGAACTGAAGGTGGTCTCGAAGGTGGCCCCGACCGAGGCGCAGTTGCGCGACCTGCTGTTCGCCTGGCGCGTGGCCAAGTACGTCAAGTCCAACGCGATCGTCTACGCGAAGGACAACCGCACCATCGGCGTGGGCGCCGGACAGATGAGCCGCGTGTACTCGGCGCGCATCGCCGGCATCAAGGCCGCCGACGCGCACTTGGTGGTGCCGGGTTCGGTGATGGCCTCCGATGCGTTCTTCCCGTTCCGCGACGGCATCGATGCCGCCGCCGAGGCGGGCATTGCCGCGGTGATCCAACCGGGCGGTTCGATGCGCGACGCCGAGGTGATCGCCGCCGCCGACGAGCACGGCCTGGCGATGGTGTTCACCGGCGTGCGCCACTTCCGTCACTGACCGCAACACCCGAACACGCGAGGCGCGCCATGTGGATACGCGAAGAAACGTCCGCCGACCATGAAGCGATTGCCCGCGTGATCGATGCCGCGTTCGCCGGTGCCGAACATGCCGGTGGGAACGAGGCGCGCATCGTCGCCGCGCTGCGCGCCGCCGGTGCGCTGGCGGTGGCACGCGTGGCCGATGTCGATGGCCGCATCGCCGGCCACGTGGCCATCTCGCCGGTGGTGCTCGACGACGGCAGCAAAGGCTGGTTCGGGCTTGGCCCGGTCGCGGTGAACCCCGCCGACCAGGGCCATGGCGTCGGCAGCGCACTGGTGCGCGCGGCGCTGGCCGAACTGCCGGCGCTGGGCGCGCGCGGCTGCGTGGTGCTGGGCGATCCCGGCTGGTACGCACGCTTCGGTTTCCGGCCGGTCGCCTCGCTTCGCTTCGAAGGCGCGCCGGCCGAACACTTCCAGGCCCTGCTGATCGGCGACGGCGACGTGCCGCAGGCCCGGGTCGATTATCCCCCTGCTTTTTTCATCGCGTAGGCCTGGCGGCCGCGCAGGAGTCCTGACCGCATGAAGATCCTCGTCATTGGTTCCGGTGGCCGCGAGCACGCGCTGGCCTGGAAGCTGGCCCAGTCCCCGCGCGTATCCGAGGTGCTGGTTGCACCAGGCAACGCCGGCACCGCCATCGAGGACAAATGCCGCAACGTCGTGGCCAAGGTGAGCGACCTGGACCGCCTGTTGCAGATCGCACAGGACGAAGCCGTCGCGTTGACCGTGGTCGGACCGGAAGTGCCGCTGGTGGCCGGCGTGGTCGATCGCTTCCGCGCCGCCGGCCTGCGCATCTTCGGGCCCACTGCTGCTGCCGCGCAGCTGGAAGGCAGCAAGGCCTACGCCAAGGACTTCCTCGCCCGCCACGGCATCCCCACCGCCTTCTACGCCGTGCACCACGAAGTGGGCGCAGCGCTGGCCTACGTGCGCGAGAAAGGCGCGCCGATCGTGGTCAAGGCCGACGGCCTGGCCGCCGGCAAGGGCGTGATCGTGGCGATGACCCTGGACGAGGCCGAGGCCGCGGTGCGCGACATGCTCTCCGGCAATGCGTTCGGCGATGCGGGTGCCCGCGTGGTGATCGAGGAGTTCCTCGACGGCGAGGAAGCCAGCTTCATCTCGATGGTCGACGGCGTCACCGCCCTGCCGATGGCCACCAGCCAGGACCACAAGCGCGTGGGCGACGGTGATACCGGCCCGAATACCGGCGGCATGGGCGCCTACTCGCCCGCCCCGGTGGTCACCGCCGAAGTGCATGCGCGGGTGATGCGCGAGGTGGTCGAGCCCACCGTGCGCGGCATGGCCGCCGACGGCATTCCGTTCACCGGCTTCCTCTATGCCGGCCTGATGATCGATGCCGGCGGCGCGCCGAAAGTGATCGAGTTCAACGTGCGCTTCGGCGACCCGGAAACCCAGCCAGTGATGCTGCGCCTGCAGTCGGACCTGCTGGACCTGGTCGAGGCGGCCATCGACGAGCGCCTGGATACCGTGCAGGCGCAGTGGGACCCGCGCCCCTCGCTGGGCGTGGTGATGGCCTCGCGCCCCTATCCGGAGACACCCGTCAGCGGCGAAGTCATCGAAGGCCTGGAGGCCGTGCCGGACGATGCCAAGGTGTTCCATGCCGGCACCGCACTCGATGCGCACGGGCACGTGCTCAGTGCCGGCGGCCGCGTGCTGTGCGTGGCCGCGCTGGGCGACAGCGTGCGCGACGCGCAGCAGCGCGCGTACCGCGCGGTGGACCGCATCCACTGGACGCACGAGTTCCACCGCCGCGACATCGGCTGGCGGGCGATCACGCGCGAAGAGGGGCGCTGAGCGCTTCGGACACTTTTGGCCGCCACGATCACGGCGGCGCGCCCATAATGGCCATGACCCCGCCTGCGTGAGCCGTCGTGCCGAAACCGTCGATCGAATCCCGCCTGGGCCGCCTGTGGGCCCATGAGAAAGCCAGCTACGGGCTGCGGGTACTGATCGCGCTGGGCGTGGCGATGGGTGGCTGCTGGTATGGCGGCCAGCTCGCCGCGCTGCCGGCGATCTTCCTGGGCATCATCGCCAGCGCCATTGCCGAGACCGACGACAACTGGCTCGGCCGCACGAAGTCGGTATTGCTGTCGCTGCTGTGCTTTGCGTTGTCCTCGGCTGCGGTGGTGTGGCTGTTCCCGCACCCGTGGGCCTTCGTGGCCGGGCTGGCGCTATCCACCTTCGCACTGACGCTGCTGGGCGCCCTCGGCGAGCGCTACGCCTCCATCGCGCAGGCGACCGTGGCACTGGCGATCTACACCATGATCGGGCTGGACCAGCACCATGCGGTCGGCGGCCAACCGGCCGATGCCTGGCACGGCAGCGTGCTGCTGCTCATCGGTGCGGCCTGGTACGGGCTGCTGTCCATCGTGTGGTCGGCGCTGTTCGCCAACCGGCCGGTGCGCGAGCGGCTGGCGCAGCTGTTCGAGGTGCTGGGTGAGTATCTGCGGCGCAAGGCCGACCTGTTCGAGCCCGTGCGCGGCGAGGACCTGCACGCAAGGCGGCTGGCGCTGGCCGAACAGAATGCGCAGGTGGTGGCGGCACTGAACGCGGCGAAGGGGGCGATCCTCAGCCGCTTCGGCCGCTCGGGTCGGCCGGGCGTGCAATCGGGCCTGTACTTCCGCCTGTATTACCTGGCGCAGGATTTCCACGAACGCGCCAGTTCCTCGCACTATCCGTACGACGCGCTGACCGAAGCGTTTTTCCACAGCGACGTGCTCTATCGCTGTCGCCGCCTGCTCGCCCTGCAGGGTGCGGCCTGCGTTGCGCTGGGCCAGGCACTGCGGTTGCGCCAGCCGTTCGTGTATGCCGACAGCAGCCGCCAGGCCACCGATGACCTGCGCCAGTCGCTCGACTTCCTGCACGCACGCGCCGATCCAGCGCAGGCACGGCTGCTCGGCTCGCTGGAGCTGCTGGCAAGCAACCTGCAGGGCATCGAGCGGCGCCTGTCCGAATCCTCGCTGTCGGACACGCCACTGGACGGCATCGACACCCGCCTGCGCGATTCCTCGCCGCATACGCTGCGCGAGATGGGCCAGCGCCTGCTGGCGCAGCTCACGCCCGGGTCGGTGCTTTTCCGCCATGGCGTGCGCATGGCCGTGGCGCTGCTGGCCGGCTACGCGGTGATGAAGCTGATGCATGCGCACAACGGGTACTGGATCCTGCTCACCACCGCGTTCGTCTGCCGGCCCAATTACGGCGCTACGCGGCTGCGGCTGGTGCAGCGCATTGCAGGCACGCTGGTGGGCCTGGGCGCCACCTGGGCATTGATGCAGCTGTTCACCGGGGTGGAGATGCAGCTGCTGCTGGCGTTGCTGGCCGCGCTGCTGTTCTTCGTCACCCGTACCGACCGTTACCTGCTCGCCACCGCGGCAATCACGGTAATGGCGCTGCTGTGCTTCAACCTGCTGGGCGATGGCTTCGTGCTGCTGTGGCCACGGCTGGTGGATACGCTGGTGGGCTGCCTGATCGCCGCACTGGCTTCGTTCCTGATCCTGCCGGATTGGCAAGGGCGGCGCCTGCACCAGGTCATCGCCAACGTGATGTCCAGCGGCTCGCGCTACCTGCGTGAAGTGCTGGGCCAGTATGCGGAAGGCCAGCGCGACGACCTCAACTACCGCATCGCGCGCCGCGACATGCACAACGCCGACGCCGCGCTGTCGGTGGCGCTGTCGAACATGTTGCGCGAGCCGGGCTATGTGCGCCGCAACCTCGATGCGGGGTTTCGTTTCCTGGCCCTCTCCAACGTGTTGCTCGGCTACCTCTCGGCGCTGGGCGCGCACCGCGAGAAGCTCGATCTCGACGCGCAGACGCGCGAAGCCGGCGACTACTTGCAGCGCGCCCTCGGCGACATCGCCGACCACCTGGCGCGACGCGAGCCGCTGCCGGCGATGGACGAAAGCGTGGAGGCCGCCATGGCCGAGGCGCTGGATGACTACGCCGCCGATGCACTGCCCAAGCAGCGCCTGCTGCACACGCAGTTGGCACTGGTACTACGGCTGCTGCCGCGGCTGCGCGCCGCCGCCCAGGAAGTCGTGTCGCAGCCGGGTTCCGCCGCGCAGGCGGGCGCGGTCGATGACGCCGCCTCAGCCCTCGATCGACCGAAGGCGGGATAAGCGACCACCCGCCCCATACCACGCGGCGGCGAACGTCACGCCGCCCGCGGTGACCAACAGGCCGAGCAGCAAGATGCGTTGGATGACGTTCGACTGTTCGAAATCCATGTGCCCGCGCAGCACGCTCAGCACCATCGCCATCAGGGCGCAGGCCACCGCGACCTGCATGGCCGCTGGCCAGGCGGCCCAGCGCATATGTACCAGCCCCGCGCGATGCAGGCCGCGCCACAGCACCCATGCGTTGCAACCGTTGGCGATGGCACTGGCCAACGCCAGTAGCGCGTGCAGCCCCGGTTGCGCCAGCCAGTCCGCCGGCGCGTCCTCGCCCGCCGCCAGCCTCGCCCCGGCAAACAGCAGCAACGCCACGCCGATGTTGCAGGCCAGCGCGATGATCGCCGCGCGCAGCGGCAGCGCGAGATCGCCACGGGCGTAGCACGCCGGCAGCATCACCTTGAGCGCCGCCAGCGCGGGCAGGCCCAGGCTCATGCAGGCCAGCGCGCGCGCCGACAGGCGGGCGTCCTCCACCCGGTAGTGGCCGTACTGGAAGAACGTCAGCATCAGCGGTTCGGCCAGCATGACCAGCGCAACGGTGGCCGGCAGGCTGGGCCATGTCACCCAGCGCAGTGCCCACGCCAGTGTCTGGCGGGCACGTTCGCTCTGCCCGGCAAACTCGCGCGATAACGTGGGCAGCAGGACGATGCCCATCGATGCACCGAACAGCGCCAATGGCAGCTCCAGGAAGCGGTCGGCCTGGAACAGCCAGGTCTGCGAGCCCGTGGCCAGCAGCGACGCGGCGGCGCTGGCGAACAGCAGGTTCACCTGTGCCACGGAAGCGCCTGCCAGGGTGGGCAACATGCGCCGCGCGGCCTCGCGCACGCGCGGGTCGTCCGCACCCCATCGCGGCCGTCGCATCAACCCGAGCCTGGCCACGCCCCGCCAGCACCACAGCAGTTGCAGCAGCCCGCCGACGACCACCGACCAGGCAAGGGCGAAGATCGGCGTTTTCCAATGCGGCGCCCACGCCCACGCACCGGCCGCCATGGCGAGGTTCAACAGGGCCGGGGCCAGCGCCCAGCGCGCGAAGTGGCCTTGGCTCATCAGCACCGCGCCGGCCAACGCGGCCAGGGACACGCAGGCCAGGAAGGGAAACAGGATGCGCAACAGCGGCACCAGCAATCCGGCGCCTTCGGCCTCGTCGGCGACCCCTGGCGCGAAGAGCAGCACCAGCGGCAGGGCGAGCGCCATGCCCAACGCCGCGACACAGGTGACCACCACGGCCAGCGTGCCGGCGAGGCGGGCGACAAGCCCGGCCAGCGCCGAGGGCCCGGCCTGCGTTTCCCGCACCAGCAGTGGCACGAAGGCGGCCGACAGCGCGCCTTCGGCGAACAGGCGGCGTAGCGCGTTGGGGATGCGGAACGCCAGCACGAAGGCATCCGAGGCCGCGCCCGCGCCGAACGCGCTGGCCATGGCCAGGTCGCGCAGCAGGCCCGTGCAACGCGACAACAGGGTGAGCCCACCAAACGACGAGGCGCGCCGGATCAGCGCGCGGGGAGATGTGGATGGCATCGGAACAAGCGGAGCGCCCCAGGGCGAGGCGCTCCGGCCGCGATCAGAAATCGCGTTCCCACGAACGGAACCAGGTGTCGATCGCGTAGCGAACGCTCCAGCTGAAGGGCACGCGGCATTGTTCGACGTAGCCGCCGTCTACCTGTCCGATTTCCTGCGGGGTGAGTTCACGCATGGTCGCTTCCTTGTGGATCGCCGCGAAATTGCGGCGAGGCACAAGGTGTCAGAAGCGCTAACTTCGACCCATGTGATATATCCCACGAACCCCGATGATGTAGACCTGGGCTGACCTCTCAGGAAATGTCGCGTTCCGCTGACCTCAGCGCGCGGCGCGCGCGCGTGGCCACGCCCATCCACGCCAGGGCAGCGACCGCGAGCACGGCGCCGGCCACCACCACGCCGTGCCAGCCCGCGCGCGCATAGGCCACGGTGCCGACACTGGAGCCGAGCGCGCCGCCGATGAAGTAGCAGGTCATGTAAGCGGAGGTGATGCGATTGCGCGCGGCGGCATCGAGCTGGTAGATCACGCTCTGGTTGTTGATGTGCACGCCCTGCACGGCGACGTCGAGCAGCAGCACGCCGACGACCAGCAGCCACAGCGAGTGCGGCGCGGCCCACAGCAGCACCCAGGACACCAGCAGCATTACCAGGCCACCCCAGCTGGCGAGCGTACCGTGGCCGTGGTCGGACAACTTGCCGGAGAGGTTGGCCGCCAGCGCACCGGCCGCGCCGATCAGGCCGAACAGGCCGATCAGGCTGGTGCCGTAGCCGTAGTCCGGTCCGGCGAGCAGGAACGCCAGCGTGGTCCAGAACACGCTGAAGCCGGCGAAGATCAGGCCACCCAGCACGGCGCGACCACGCAGCACCGGTTCGTCGCGCAACAGCGTGAGCACCGAGACGATCAGCCGCGGATAGGACAGCGTGGGATCGCCTTCGTGACGCGGCAGCCCGCGATAGAGCAGCCCGGCCACCACCAGCATCGCCGCCGAGGCGGCCCAGTACACCGTGTGCCAGCCGCCTGCGCCGGCGAGCAGGCCCGAAATCGTGCGCGCCAGCAGGATGCCGAGCAGCAGGCCGCTCATCACCATGCCGACCACGCGCCCGCGTTCGTGCGGCGCGGCCAGCGTGGCCGCATACGGCACGAGCACCTGCGCCGACACCGAGCACAGGCCCGTGACCAACGTGCCGCCCAGCAGCATCGGGAAGGTGGAAGAGAACGCACTGATCAGCAGGCCGCCGGCACAGGCCACGTAGAGGCCGACAATCAGCCCGCGGCGTTCCAGGCGGTCGCCCAGCGGCACGATGAACAACAGGCCCGCCGCATAAGAGAGCTGCGCCACGGTGACCACCATGCCAGCACTGCGCGCGTCCACGCCGAACGTCTGCGCCAGGGTCTGCAACAGCGGCTGGGCGTAGTAGTTGCTGGCCACGGCCAGGCCGGTGGCCACGGCCATCAGCAGCACCAGGCTCTGCTTGATCCGGGGATAGTGCGAGGCGGTGGACATCGGCAAGGGAACGGCGCGTGGGGGCCACAGTATGCCGGCATGCCCCGGCAGCGTCGCCGCCATGGTCGGCATGCAGCATTGCAAGGCGCGGGCCGTCAAGGTTCCAGAGCCGCGTATCGGCCTGCTAGGCTGCGCGCGACCGCCAAGGAGTCGTGCATGTCATCGGGCCACAGCCAGTTCGCGCTGTTGAAGCAGCGACGCTTCCTCCCCTTCTTCACCGTGCAGGCCCTGGGGGCCTTCAACGACAACGTGTACCGCCAGGCCATCATCGGCCTGCTGGGCTTCCTGGCGGTGGAGCAGTCGCAGCGGCTGATCTACACCAACCTGGCGCCGGCACTGTTCATCCTGCCCTACTTCCTTTTTTCGGCCCTCGCCGGGCAGATCGCCGAGAAGCTGGAGAAGCAGCGGCTGATCGTCATCACCACCACGATGGAGATCGTGGTGATGTCGCTGGCGGCGGTGGGTTTCCTCACCCAGAACCTCGTCGTGCTGCTGGTGGCCCTGTTCTGCACCGGCGTGCAGTCCACGCTGTTCGGGCCGGTGAAGTATTCGATCCTGCCCTCGGTGCTCAAGCCAGAGGAACTCACCGGCGGCAACGGCCTGGTGGAGATGGGCACCTCCATCTCGATCCTGTGCGGCATGATCTTCGGCGGTCTGATCTTCACCTTCGCCGGTGCGCACGGCACCGTGGTGGCCGCGGTGGCGGTGATCGCGCTGGCGGTGACCGGCAACCTGGTGGCGCGCCGGGTGCCGCGCGTGGAAGCTGGCGCACCGGATCTGAAGATCAACTGGAACCCGATCCCCGAATCGCTGGCCATCATGCGCCTGACCCGCCGCCAGCTGGCGGTACGCAACGCGATCCTGGGCGTGTCATGGTTCTGGTTTGTCGGCACGGTGATCACCGCGCAGTTGCCGGGCTATGCCGAGCTCAACCTCGGCGGGCGGCCGGAACTGTACGTGTTCGCGCTGGCGCTGTTTTCCATCGGCACCGGCAGTGGTTCGCTGCTGTGCGAGAAGCTCTCCGGGCGCACGGTGGAAATCGGCCTGGTGCCGCTGGGCGCATTCGGCATCAGCGCCTTCATGCTCGACCTCTACTTCGCCCGGCCCGGCCAGGCGCTGGCGGCGGGGCTGGACGTGGTCGGCTTCGTGCACCAGCCCGGCAGCGTGCGCATCATGTTCGACCTGCTCGGCATCGGGGTGTTCACCGGCTTCTTCGTGGTACCGCTGTTCGCGCTGATCCAGAGCCGCACGCCACGTGCAGAACTTTCGCGCGTGATCGCCGGGCTCAACATACAGAACTCGCTCTTCATCGTGGTGGCTGCGGTGGTGGGCATCGCGGTGCAGCGCTGGCTGGGCTGGACGATCCCGCAGGTGTTCCTGGCGCTGGCGATCGCCAACACCATCGTGGCGATCTACATCTTCACCATCGTCCCCGAATTCCTGATGCGCTTCCTCAGCTGGCTGCTGGTACGCACGCTGTACCGGCTGGAGCTGCACGGCATCGAGAAGAACGTGCCCGACGAGGGCGCCGCGCTGATCGTGTGCAACCACGTGAGCTACATGGACGCGTTGATCCTGGCGGCGACGGTGCCGCGGCCGGTGCGCTTCGTCATGTACTACAAGATCTTCAACATCCCGGTGATGCGCTGGATCTTCCGTACCGCCAAGGCGATCCCGATCGCCGGCGCGCGCGAGGACCCGGCGCTGATGCAGCGCGCGTTCAACGAGATCGATGCCGCGCTGGCCGAAGGCGAACTGGTGTGTATCTTCCCGGAAGGCGCGCTGACCCGCGACGGCGAGATCGCCCCGTTCAAGAGCGGCGTGGAGAAGATCCTGGAACGCCGCCCGGTGCCGGTGGTGCCGATGGCGTTGCGCGGCATGTGGAGCAGCATGTGGAGCCGCCGCGATACGCGCCTGGGCCGCATGCGCGTGCCGCGGCGCTTCCGCGCGCACGTGCAGGTGATTGCCGCGCCGCCGCTGGATCCGCAGGGCGTGGACGCGCCGGCACTGGAAGCGCAGGTGCGTGCGCTGCGCGGCGATCTGGCCTGAGCAGGGCACCGCACGCTTTCCAAGCCATGTCCACGCCGCTACCCTTGCCCCATGCGGACGCCAGGGCGGCCGCCACAAGGAAGCCGCTTCGGGGGAGCGGCATGCAGGACGCCTGCTGGGATTTCCCGGTGGAGTCGCACGCTCGCCCCCCGGCCCTCGCCGGCCCGTCCGGCGCTGAAACACCACCACCCGAAGGAGTCGTCCCATGAGTGCAGTTCCGCCCATCGCCCCGCCGCCGGCGCAGCCAATACCCAACTACCTGGCCTGGTCGATCATCTCGACCGTACTGGCCACCTGCCTGTGCTGCCCGGTGGGCCTGCTGGGCATCGTGGCGATCGTCTACGCCTCCAAGGTCAACAGCGCGCTGGCCGCCGGCGACCTGGACGGCGCCCGCCGTGCGTCGGCCAACGCCAAGACCTGGTGCTGGGTCGCCACCGCGCTGGCCATCGTGGGCCTGATCATCAACATCGTCTGGCTGGCCGTCGGCGGCGCGCAGGGCTACCTGGACGCGATGCAGCAGATGCAGCAGATGTCGTGACCGCCCTGCCGGCCCGCTACGGCTGGATGCTGATGGCGGCCACGCCAGTGGCCGCCTTCGGCGTGTGGATGCTGTTGCACTACGATCCCAACGTGGCGGGCAATCCGTTCCCGCCGTGCATCTTCCGCGCATTGACAGGTTTCTATTGCCCCGGCTGCGGGCTGACGCGCGCCTTGCACGCGCTGGTGCACCTGGACATCGGCCGCGCGTTCGCGATGAACCCGCTGGTGATGACCGGCCTGTTGCTGGTGCCCGGGCTGCTGGCGTGGAAGCACGGCTGGCGCGCACGCTGGTTCGCGCCCGTCGTCTCGGTCGTGTCGCGGCCGAACTTCTGGCTGGTGCTGCTGCCCGCCTACTGGATCGCGCGCAACCTGCCGTGGTTCCCGTTCACCGCGCTGGCGCCGGGCTGAGCCCGCTCACCCCACCCAGCCGGCGATCACCAGCAGCGCCAGCACCACCATCCACAGCAGCAGCACCCGCCACACCAGGCTCATCGCATCGCGCACTTCCGGCAGGCGACGCCATACCGGCACCAGGCCGGCGTCGGTGTAGTCGTGCGCTTCCTCGCGCAGTTCGGCGCGCACGCTCGCCCGCGCCACCGCACCGAGGAACGCCGGCTCCAGCGCCCAGCGGTTGCCGTGCGCGGTGCGCCAGGCGCGGTAGACCGTGTCGAAATTCCCCACCAGCGCCATCGACAGCGTGATGAGCTGCGCCACCGGCCATTCCAGCGCGGCGAGCAGCGTGTGCGCGCCGCGCTCGTGCGCCGGAGGCAGCTTGCCACTGAGCGGGCCTTCGACCATCAGCACGAGCAGGCGGTACAGCACCGCGCCGAACGGGCCGAGCAGCAGGAACCAGAACAACACGCCGAACCAGCGCCGCAGGCCGTTGAGGACCACCGCCTCCACCAGCGATGGCGCGTCTTCGTGCAGGCTGCCGCCGGCCGCCTGCAGGTGCGAGACCGCCGCGCGGCGTGAGGCCGGGTCGTCGGCATCGATCACGGCTTCGACATCGCGGTCCAGGTCGCGCGGGCCCCAGGTCCAGGCCAGCACCAGCACCCCGTAGAGCAACGAGGGCAAGCCATAGGCGTGGCCGCGCAGCAGCCATTGCAGCAGCAGCACCGGCAACAGCGGCGGCAACAACGCGATCGCCGCGCCATAGCGCCCGTGCCATGGACCGCCACCGCGCGACTGCTCGCCCAGCCAGTCCAGCCAATGCGAGAACCAGCCGAAATGGCGCAGCCGCGCCACCTGCGCCGGGGCGATATGGCCCAGCGCCAGGGCGACGATCACGGCAACCAGAGCGGTGAACATGGGCGGGGGTCTCCTGGATCGACGAGGCCGTTGATGCAGGGCCGATGATGAGGCAAGGCGCCGCCGCCGTCAGCCTCGGTGGTACCAGTCTTCGATCAGGGCGCGGGCGATGGAGATCGACGGTGCCAGCAGCAGGCCCGCGCCATCGTCATGTCCGTCGCGGGCAAGGGCGGCGCCGACCTCTTCGCGGGTGAACCAGCGCGCGTCCTCCAGCTCGCCATCCACCTGCGGCTGTTGCGCGCCGTCGGCCTGCGCACGGAAGCCGAGCATCAATGCACCCGGGAATGGCCACGGCTGCGCGCCCAGGTACTGGCAGGCATCGATGCGGACCTGCGTTTCCTCGTGGACTTCGCGCGCGACGGTCTGCTCGAGCGACTCACCCGGTTCGACGAAACCGGCGATCACCGAATAGCGGCGCGGCGCCCAGCTGGCCTGGCGACCGAGCAGCAGGCGCGTGCCGTCGCTGACGGCAACGATCACCGCCGGGTCCACACGCGGATAGTGGTCGTTGCCGCATTGCGCGCAATGGCCGATGAAACCCGCCCGGCGGAAGGCGATGGGGCCCCCGCATACGCCGCAGAAACGCGTGCGCGCCTGCCACCAGGACATGCCACGGGCATAGGCGAAGGTGGTGGAAAGTGCACCCGGCCATTCGGCGCCGGCGCGACGCAGGTCGATGCGACCCGGAGCCTCGACGGTCACCTGCGTGGCATCCACGCAGAACCACGCCTGCTCGCCGGCCAGGCCGAGGAAGATCGCCGTGCCGGGGGCCGGGCCGATATCGGCGCCCGTCAGGTCCGCCGGTTGACCGTGTTCGTCAGCGTAGGCCAGGCCCTCCGCGTCCAGGACCAGGACGCGCGCCTGCGGCCAGAGCCGCGCAAGGGCGTCGGGGTCATCGCGCAGCGGATCGGCGCGGTCGAGCGGCTGGGCGACGAAGGCGAAGCCGGAGAAGGTCGGAATCGATGCAGGCATCTGCGCAAGCGTGCCGCCAAAGCGCTTTCATCGCAACCGCGTGCGCCGTAAAAGCAAAGGGCCGGCGATACCGGCCCTTTGCGGGTTCACTTGCGCGACGCTCAGACGCTGAAGCTGCTGCCGCAGCCGCAGGTGGTCTTGGCATTGGGATTGCGGATGACGAACTGAGCCCCGGTAAGGCTCTCGGTGTAATCGACCTCCGCGCCCATCAGGTACTGCAGGCTCAGCGGATCCACCAGCAGGGTGACGCCGTCGGTCGCCACCGCCAGGTCGTCTTCGGCGCGGTTTTCGTCGAACTCGAAGCCGTACTGGAAACCCGAGCAACCGCCGCCCTGGATGTACACGCGCAGCGCCAGCTCGGCGTTACCCTCGTCCTGGATCAGTTCGCGCACCTTGGCCGCGGCGGCACCGGTGAAGTTCAGCGGCCGGTCAAGCGACTGGTAGTCCGGGGCGGGCGCGGCACCCGGAAGGGAAACAAGCGTGGTCATGCGGGCAGGATGGGGCCCGGCGGCTTCCGATTCAAGGCGGCCGGCCGGACGCAGCGTTCGACGCCACGTCACGTACCGGCCCGGATTCAGCCGTTGACGGCCGCCAGGGTCACGCCGACCGGCACGCTGGCCTCGCCCGGGGCCGGCAGCGCGGCCGTCGCGGTGGCGTGGATCAGCCGGCCGGTGAGCTGGGCGCCGGCGCTCATCTCCACGACCTGGTAGTGCACGTTGCCTTGCACGCGGGCCTTGGGCGCCAGCTCGACGCGTTCGCCGGCATGCACGTCGCCGTCCAGCTGGCCATTGATGATGACCACCGGGGCACGCACTTCGCCCTCGATGCGGCCCTGCTCGGCCAGCGTCACCATGGCCGGGCTGCCGTCCTCGGCGATCACCTTGCCGTGGATGCGCCCTTCGATGTACAGCCCGCCGCTGAAGACCAGGTCGCCCCGGATCACCACCTGCGGACCGATCAGGGTATCGACCACGGTCTGGTCGCCCCGGTTGGATTTGTTTCCGAACATGCCTACTCCCCTGAGGCCGCAGTGGCGGCGCTCTTCCAATCGAATGTCTGGTTGACCGGCGCCCCACCGCCGGTCAACGAGATTCGCACACGTTGCGGGGTGAAATCCTTGGGCAGGATCACGCTGCCGGTCAATTGCTGGAAATACCTGAACGAATAAGGCTGTCCGGCCACGTCGGCCTTCTGGTGCAGCTCGTTCCAGCTGACCGTGGTCAGCTTGCCGGCGCGCACGCCTTCCACGGCAAAGCGCAGTTGGCCCTCGCTGATCGCACCGCGGTTCAGGTTCTGCGTCAGCACCACGGTATAGGCCCAGGTGCCGCCCGCCTCGGGGGTGAACTCGATGGAGTGGGCGTTGAGCCCCTTGCGTTGGCTGGTCGCGCCGACCAGCCGCTCGTAGAAGGCGACATCGGCACGCAGCGCGGCGATCTGCTCGTCGCGCTCGGCCAGCGAGGCCTGGACCTCGTTGTTGGCGGCGCGGCTGATCTGGTCGGACACCGCCAGGTTGACCTGGCGCTGCTTCAGGCCCTGGATCTGCGCTTGCAGGTCGGCCGCCTGGCGCTGGCTGGCGCGCAGCTCGGCCTGGGCCTGCCCCAGTTCGGGCGCGGCCAGCCGGCTGGCGAGCAACCACATGCCGCCTAGCGACAGCAGCCACAGCAGGCCGACCACGATCACCACCCCCCACGCAATACGGCGGGAGGAAGACGATCCGTGGCGGACGATCTGTATGCGGGGTACCGGTCGATTCATCGGAGGGAAGCACCAGGCCCGGGAGCCGGCGCGGACATCCTGTAGGAGCGGCAGGCTAGTGTGCCAGATGGTGCCGCCGGGGCGCTGGCGCCCCTGGCACGCTTGCCCGATAGTGGCCGCGCCATCCCTGCGGAGCATGCGGCATGAACGAGGCCCACCTGTTTGTCATCGGCATCCTGCTCGCCTGGCTGGCGGGCATCCGGGTCTACCTGACGGTGTTCGGCATCGGCCTGGCAGGCGCGTTGGGCTGGGTGGACCTGCCGCCCGCGCTGCACGCGACTACCTCGTGGTGGGTGCTCGGGACCTCCGGCGCCTTGGCGGTGGCGGAATTCTTCGCCGACAAGATTCCCGGCGTCGATTCGGTCTGGGACCTGCTGCAAACGCTGGCCCGCGTCCCGGCGGGTGCTTTCCTTGCCGCTGCCACGCTTTCCCCCGACGGGCAGCTGGGCACCGGCGCCCTGGTGGCCGGCGCGGGCGTGGCGCTCACCAGCCATGTGCTCAAGGCGGGCTCGCGCGCCTTGCTCAATACCTCGCCCGAACCGGCCAGCAACTGGGTGGCTTCCGTGGCCGAGGACGCGGTGGTGACCACCAGTCTGGCCCTGGCACTGGCCCACCCGTGGCTGGCGCTGCTGGTGGTGGTCGGGGCGAGCCTGCTGGGTGCCCTGCTGGTGTGGTGGGTCTGGCGGACCCTGTGGCGGGGCATGAAGCGGCTGGTCGCCCCGCTGCGCGCGGACGCCGGGCCGCTCTCATCGCGACAGTCGCCGCTGCCGTGAAGTTCATCGCATAATCAGGGGCGCTGACAGGGGAGTCTCCATGGTCGCTCGACAACCGGCATCCAACGCCCGCGACGACGCGCGCGGCCGCGCCCGCGGCGTGCGCGCGGAAACGCCGCCGGCCGATTACTGGCGTCGCTGGGATGACATCTCCGAGCAGATCGGCGGTGCGCGGCCGCAGTTCGAGGAACGGCGCGCATCGATGCCACCTTCGACGGACATCGCCCCGCCGGCAGCTTCGGCCGGTGTGGCACCTGTCCCGGCAACGCCCCCGGCAGCGGCCGGCGCACCGGCATCGGCGCAACCGCCATCGCGGCCGACGCCCGACTCCTCCGCGACCCCGCACGGCGACGAGCAACTTCTGCGCCCCAACGACAGCCCGTATCGCGTCCTCATCGTCGAGGACGACCGCTCGCAAGCGCTGTTCGCGCAAAGCGTGCTGCACGGCGCGGGCATGCATGCGCAGGTCGAGATGAGCGCGGCGGCGGTGCCGCAGGCGATCGCCGACTACCGGCCGGACCTGATCCTGATGGACCTGCACATGCCGGACCTGGACGGCATCCGCCTGACCACGTTGATCCGCCAGCACCCGCAACACCAGCTGCTGCCGATCGTGTTCCTTACAGGCGACCCGGACCCGGAGCGCCAGTTCGAAGTGCTCGACAGCGGCGCCGACGATTTCCTCAACAAGCCGATCCGGCCTCGCCACCTCATCGCAGCGGTCTCCAACCGCATCCGCCGTGCGCGCCAGCAGGCGCAGCTGTCGGTGGGCGAGGACGGCGGGCGCAGCAACCCGGAAACCGGCCTGCCCACGCGGGCGCACCTGATGCAGCTGCTGGGCAGCCATCTCGGCCGTGCCGATGCAGGCATCCTCTTCATCGAGATCGCCAGTGCCTTGGGCCTGCGCGAGCGTTACGGCTACGCCGCCTTCGAGCGACTGATGAACCAGACCGGGCATCGGCTGGCGCGCGCGGCCACGCCGTTCCCGCTGGCGCGCCTGAACGACAACAGCTTCCTGCTGCTGGTCGAAGGACTGGACGTGGCCGCGCAGCGCCAGCTCGCGGTGGAAATGCGCGGCCAATTGGCGGCGCAGGCATTCGAGATCCGCGAAGGCGAATCGGTGCACCTGCGCTGCGCGATTGGCGTGGCCACGCTGGACCATGGCTTCGGCGATGCCGGCAGCGCGCTGGAAGCGGCCGAACGCACCGCCCTGCAGGCGCGGCTGGAGCCGGAAGGCGTGCGCGTGCATGTGCCCAGCGAAATGCCCGACGATGCCCATCTCGAACTGGTCGATGGCCAACTGGAGCTGGCCTACCAGCCGATCGTCGCCGTCGCCGGCAGCGAGCTGGCCCAGTACCAGGTGCTGCTGCGCCTGCGCCGTCCGGACGGCACGCTGCTGCAGGCCGGCCAGGTCATTCCCGCCGCCGAAGCGGCCGGGCGCATCGCCGACCTCGACCAGCAGGTGCTGGACCACGCACTCGGCCTGCTGCAGCACTACCAGCACGCCACGCCGCCGCTGCGCCTGTTCGTGTCGCAATCGCCGCGCACGCTGGCGCGCGAGGCATTCGCCGAATGGCTGGAGCAATCGCTGGCACAACGCGGCCTCGCCGGCACCTCGCTGGTGATCGACGTGCGCCTGGAAGATGCCCTGATCCACACCGTCACGCTGCAGCAGTTCTGCAAGCGGATGATGGCCGGCGGCGTGCAGTTCTGCCTGAGCCAGTTCGAGCCCAGCGAAGAAAACAACGCGTTGCTCGGCCAGCTGCCGCTGGGTTTCGTGCGCATGCATAGCCGGTATGCGGCGGCGCACGCCGAGCCCGCCCTGCGCGACGAGCTGCGCGACGCGATCAACCTGGTACACCGCCATGGCTTGCTGATCATCGGGCAGCAGATCGAGGACGCGCAGGCCGCCGCGGCGATGTGGATGGGCGGGGTGGATCTGATCCAGGGCAACCTGGTGCAGTCCGTCGGCAAGGAACTGGACTTCGACTTCCACAGCGCGGTGCTGTAGGCGTGACGCTGGGTCCCGGCCAAGGCATGTGGCTCTGGCTGGCGGTCGCGGCGGCGGGGCTCATCGCGCTGGTCCTGGCCGTGGTGCGCGGCAGGCAGCTTTCCGAGGCGCGTCGCCAGCAGGCGCTGCTGCGCGAGCGGCTGGAGGGTTCGCGGCGCGAAATCGACGGCCTGCGCCAGGAGCTGCTGCGCCACGACCAGCTCGAGCAGCAACTGCTGCAGGCCAAACAGGCCGCCGAGGCCGCCGTGCTCGCCAAGGGCGAGTTCCTGGCGACGATGAGCCACGAGATCCGCACGCCGCTCAACGGCATCATTCCGATGCTGGATCTGGTGTCGCGCGGCGCGCTGGCCGCGGACCAGCGCGAGATGCTGCAGACCGCCACCGCCAGTTCGTTGCAGCTGCTGCGCATCGTTGATGACATCCTCGATTACTCCAAGCTGGAGGCCGACAAGCTCGAGCTGGAGATCACCACGTTCAACCTGCGCGAGCTGATGGACGGCGTCGTGCAACTGATGCAGCGCGCCGCAGAGGACAAGCACCTGCGGCTGGACGTGGCCATCGACCCGGCGGTGCGGCTTTCCGTGCGCGGCGACCCGGTGCGGCTGCGCCAGGTGCTGGGCAACCTCATTGGCAACGCGCTGAAGTTCACCGAGCGCGGCGGCATCGATGTGAGCGTGCACCGCCTCGGCGAGACCAAGGCGCAACACCTGCTGCGCTTCCAGGTGCGCGACAGCGGCATCGGCATCGCGCCGGAACAGCAAGCGCGGCTGTTCCGCGCCTTCACCCAGGCCGATGCGTCCACCACCCGCCTGTATGGCGGCACCGGCCTGGGATTGGTGATCTGCAAGCGCATCATCGACCTGATGGGCGGGCGGATCGGCGTGGAATCCTCGCCGGGCGCCGGTGCCACGTTCTGGTTCGAGATCCCGCTGCTGAAGGTCATCGGAGACCTGCAGCAAGGCCACGCGCTGCGCGAGGCGATGCGCGTGCTACTGGTGTCCAGCGACGACCGGTTACGCCAGCGCATGCAGATGCTCATGCGCAACTGGGGGATCGGCCTGCACTGCGTGGACAGCACGCAGGAGGCACTGGAACGCATGCGGGCCGGCACGGCGCAGCGAACGGGCGTGGCATTCGACGTGGTCATCGCCGACCACGAGCAGCTGCGTTACAGCGCGCGCGCCCTGCATCGCGGCATCGCGCGCGCGCCGGAGCATGCAGGTACGCGGCTGATCTGGCTCGTCGGCGACGAACCGCTGCCTGGCGAACTCGACGATCATCTCGATCGCTTGCCGCGGCAGGCCAGCGATGCCGAGCTGCGTGCGGCATTGGTCCCGGAACGTCGCGCACCTGCCGAGCCGGAAGACGCCGGCAGCGCGATTCCGCATCCCGAGCCACTTCCTGCGAGCGTGGCAGGCGACGCGCAGGAACCGCGGATCCTGCTGGTCGAAGACAATCCGGTGAACCTGATCGTCGCGCAGAAGATGCTCGCCACGCTCGGTTACCAGGCGCAGGTCGCCACGCATGGCGAGGCCGCGCTGGACCTGTTGCGCCAGCACCGGCATGACCTGGTATTCATGGACTGCCAGATGCCGGTGCTGGACGGCTACCAGGCCACGCGCCGCTGGCGGGCGCTGGAGGCCGAGACCGGCGCGCCGCGCCTGCCGATCGTGGCGATGACCGCCAACGCCATGGCGGGTGATCGCGAACGCTGCCTGGAAGCAGGCATGGACGACTACCTGCCCAAGCCGGTATCGCGCGAGCAGCTGGAAGGTTGCCTGGCGCGCTGGCTGCCCCGGCGCGGCACCTCGCTTGCCAGCGTCCGCAGCGTCGAGCCGCAGGCCGAGACCGCCACGCCGGCCATGCAGTCGGCCGCCCTGCCGATCCTTGATACCGACGTGCTGGACGAGTTGCATGAAGTGGCCGGCGCGGAGACCGCCAGCATCGTGCAGCTGTTCCTGGAGGATGCCCCGCGTTTGATCGCCAGGCTGGAAGCTGCCTCAGGCACGCGCGACAACGATGAGCTGCGCGAGGCCAGCCACACCTTGAAATCATCCAGTGCCAACGTCGGCGCGATCGCACTGGCCAATGCAGCGCGGCGCATCGAGCTGGCCGCGCGTGCCGGGCCGATCGAACGGCCGGCCGTGATGGTGGCGTTGGTGATCGCCGAATATGCGCGCGCGCGCCTGGCCCTGAGCGGGCAGATCGCGCGCCTGCAACGCCCGCTCGCCGCGGGCAAGTGAATCAGTCTTCGAGTTTGGTGAGCAGGTAGTTCGGCTCGCCGATGCGCTCGACCAGATCGAGTTGGGTTTCCAGCCAGTCGATATGCTCTTCCTCGGATTCGAGGATGTCCACGAACAGCTGGCGGCTGACGTAGTCGTGGATCGAGTCGGCGTAGGCAATCGCCTCGCGCAGCAGCACGACTGCCTCGCGCTCCAGCGCCAGATCGCAGCGGAACATCTCGGTGGGGTTTTCGCCGATGCGCAACTTGCCGAGCGCCTGGAAATTCGGAAGCCCTTCGAGGAACAGGATGCGGTCCGACAACTTGTCGGCGTGCTTCATCTCGTCGATGGATTCCTTGTACTCGTGCTCGGCCAGTTCCTTCAGGCCCCAGTTCTTCAGCATCTTGGCGTGCAGGAAGTACTGGTTGATGGCGGTCAGTTCGTTGTAGAGCGCCTTGTTGAGGAACTCGATGACCTTGCTGTCGCCTTTCATGCCGATGTCTCCCTGGTTGAGCGGGCGCACTGTAGCGCCTCCGCCTCCCTCATGAAGGAACGCGAATCGTGCTCAGTTGAAGGGGAATAGTCCGGCGATGCGCCGGACAAGGGCGGTCAGGCTGCGACAGCCAGGCCCAGCACGGGCAACGGCAGGTCACGCGCCATGCGCGCCTGTTCGAGCAGGCCAGCCGCCATGTCCAAGCAGGAACCGCAGTTCGAACCGCAGCCGGTACGCATGGTCAGTTCGGACACGCTGGTACAGCCGCTGGCGGCGGCTTCGCGGATCTGGTGGTCGGTGACACCATTGCAGATGCAGACGTACACGATCGGAATGCCAACAGCGCCCCCAAGGCGGGACCTATCCATTTCATCGCAAATGCGAATTGTTGTCAATTCGCTTTCATTAATCGCTGCTGCCCGTGCGCGAACGACGGCTGCCACCTCGTCCCCGCGACCGCTTGCGGGGCCGGTCGTGACCGGCGCTGCTCCCCGGTAACCAAGCCTCCTGGGCGGGCGCAGGCATCGCGCCCACGGCGGCATCGCCGGCAATACCTCGAGCCAGGGGCGCCAGATGGCGCAGCGCGCGGGCATACACGCCACGCTTGAACACCACGACATGCTGGACCGGGTACCAGAAATCCACCCAGCGCCAGTGGTCGAACTCTGGAGTCTCAGTCTGCATGAGATCGACGTGCGCTTCATCGCCAGTAAGGCGCAGCAGAAACCAGACCTGCTTCTGGCCAATGCACACTTGACGCTCATTGCGCCGTACCGCCCTGCTTGGCAAGCGATAGCGCAGCCAGCCCGGGGTCGCCCCCAGCAGCTCCACGTGTTCGGGCAACAGCCCGGTCTCCTCGCGCAACTCGCGATACATGGCCTCGACCGGGGTTTCGTCGGAGTTCATGCCGCCCTGCGGGAACTGCCAGCCATCCCGGCGCACCCTTCGGGCCCAGAACACCTGGCCGTCCTGCCGCATCAGCACGATGCCGACGTTCGGTCGGTAGCCGTCCGGATCGATCACGATGCGGACTCCTGAAAAAATCTACTGTCCCGGACTCTGCCATGGCCGCCGCCGGGCCACAAGCCAAGAACGAAAAGATTGACAGCCAGGGCAAACCCCGCGAAAATTCGCGGCTCACTATGGCTATGTAGCTCAGCCGGTTAGAGCACAGCACTCATAATGCTGGGGTCGGTGGTTCGAGTCCACCCATAGCCACCAAATGCGAGACCAAAAAGCCCTGCACATTGTGCGGGGCTTTTTGTTTTGGGCTCTAGTGGATCTACCGGGGCCACGGGCAGCTTCCACGGCGCGGCAGACCGCTGGAAGTCAGTAGTAAACGGTAGCTACAACGCTGTCCCGGTAAGCGCCAGGCAATGCATCGGGCTGGGCAGGAACACGCCCGTAGACCGTGATTTCGACCGGCGCTCCCTGCGCATTGGTCTGGCCCGCCTGCATTTCCCCACCCACGTCACCCCAGCGCATGGTTCTTCCCGAGTCGCGATAGAGTTCATACACGAGGAACTCGCCCGGCGATCCGGCCATCCTCCGCTCGCCCCCCAACGCATGTTGGCCGCTATCAAGGCCAATGCGCCACACCGTATCGGGTGGGCATTGCAGGCGGATATCGGCCTGTGCCTGCGCGCCGCGCTCGGAAGGCGCGGTCCGCCCGAAATCGAGATCGCCGGCATTGATCGTGCAAGTGTTCTCGAAAGTCGCCAGCACTCCGGAGGAATTGAAACCCACCGCGCCGCCGCCTGCCCCGCCCGTGGTGCAGTCCTCGACCTGCGGAAAGCCGGCGGTGTCGTACCGCCACCGGAGGATTCCGATGATTCCCTGCTCCTGGAAGCTGGCAAGCGCCGGCACGGATTGCCCGGGATAAACCCTGCCGTAGATCTGCGCATGACGGGTTTCAGACGTGCCGGGGGCAACTTCCAGCACGACGCGGTAGACCGGAAACGTTCCCAGGCCGCCGAGCGGCTGCGTATGTGCGGGGTCCGCGAACAAATCGTAGTCCAGAAAGGCGTTGTGGTAGTTGCTCATCCTCCGCTGGGGTTGGCCGATGCTCCACGCGCCGGGTTCCAGATAAAGGCAAAGCTGGTAGTAGTACGTGTTGCCGGCCCCGGAGTAATCAGGTGCGCAGGTATAGGACACGGACGAGCTGGATGCCTTGCCTGCAGGGGTGACCGGCCCGAAGTTCAGACCGAAGGCGCCTGATACATAACAGCTCTGTGCGCATGCGATCGCGACAGCAAACATCAGCGCAAGTCCAAATGCGCATAAGGCCTTCCTGCATACGCACCGCCCGGAACGCAAGGGCTTCATTGCGAGATGCATGGAAGCTCTCCCAGTTCCAGCCATCCCGACGCAGGCAGGTGTTGCGGCAGGGTGGCAATGCAATGCTCATCCCCCAGTGGAACCACCACCTGCGCGCCTGGTGGCGCATCTTCGATGAACATGCTTCCGTCGTAGCCCACGACTGCTTCGTCCGTCATAGATCCGTGCTGCAGTCTCGCGATAGTCCCTGGTTCTATGCTCCCGCCATCCGTTCTGCGCAGCGATAACGTCAGCGCCAGCACCTTCTTCATCGGGAAATGTGCCAGCACACCACTCCCGGTGGCGGGCACGGCATCCAGGCGAGTGCGCGACAGCGTGACATCCGTTTGCACCGCAAGCGGATCGATCGACAGATCGTTGTGCTGCCAAGCATTGAGCGAAGTAACCAGCAGATAGCCCGCGCGATTGGTGCGACCCACCGCGCGATTCTCAAGCATCACCGGCACGCCTCCGATGCCGTCGGTGGAGACCAGTGCGAAGGCGTCGTAGACGCGCCGCATGGCGAACAGCTGTCCTTCCATCAGCAACAGCGCGCCGCTCGCATCGGCATAAGCAGCTGTACTGCGGGCGTCATCGCCACGCCAACCCAGGGCCCCGGCACGCCATTGGCCGAAGGTGCCTAGCTGGGTGAGTTCGCCCTGCCATCCGGCTTCTCTACCGCCTGTAGCCTGCGCTTTCCATCCGAATCCATTCTCATCGCCCGGCAACGCCCGTCCGGCGCCAAAGCTGGCGTTCGATCCGTCATTGCTTCGCTCAGCGCTAGTCCACGCATGCGATCGCCCGCCGAATTCGGTCGACCAATAGAGGTAAGCGCCGATGGAACCACTTCTCTCGAGGTCGCGATTGAGGTTGAGGCTGAAGGTACCCCAGCGCTCGGACGCCACCGAGCCACTCAGGCTTGCGTACGCAATACTTCGGACAACCGGCAGGTCCTGCCGTACGTAGCTGGCACCGAGTTGCGAGCGCCCCATCATCACCCCGAGAAAGGCCTGATCGGTCCGCAAAGGAAGGGGCGCCTTCTGCAAGCTGGCGACGTCGCGAAAGCCCATGTCGCGCCGAAGGCTCTTGTAACTGACACTCAGGTGGGCACCTTGCCACTGGTACCCAAAGCCGTACTGGCGGCCGCGTTCGCTTCCGTGCCAGCTTTCGGCGTAAGCGCCCTGCACGACGCCGCCGAGGATCGGTACCAGGGACACCCCGCCCAGGCCGGCCATAACGAGGTCCTTCGTGGACTCCAGGTGGGATTCCAGCGTCATCGCGTCGGATGCGCCGATGCGCAGGCTGCCGTTGAAGAAAGGATCATCTGCGTAGGAAAACGAATCCACGCCATAGCCGAGGCGCAGGTAGCCCGCCGCCAGTGACCAGTCCGCCAGCCCCTTCTGCAGCAGGTCCGAACTGCTGTAGAAGGAGAAGGTGGTCGTTCGTTGTTGGCCGGTAATGTCGGTGAGGACGAGTTTGGCCGCACCCGCGCCGCTCAGGATGGGCACGTTTTGCAGCTCGAACCGGCCGGGCGCCACTGCCACGCGTGGCTGCTGAATGCCCTCGATGAAAAGGTCGGCTGTGGAAGGAAGTACCGCCTCACCTTCAAATCGCGCCAAAGGCATCGTGACGCGATAAGGCTGAAGGTCGAAGTTGCGCGATAGCCGGATACCGCCCAGCCGCGTGGCGCGAGTCCATGACAATCCGCCGGTGACGTCGTCGCCGACGGCCAAGCGAATCATCGGTTCGGGGAAGTCGAGACTGAAATTGCTATCCAGGCGAATCGTTCCCGTCTTCTGGTCGCCCTCGGCATCGTGCCCAAAACGGCTGACGGCGCTCGTGCGCCAGAGCCCTTCTCCCACGCCGAACATTCGAAATTCGCTCCAGGCGCTCAACGTTCTATAGCCCGATGCACTTTCGGCATAGAGGTCATAGTCGAGTAGAAGGCCCGGCGCCCTTGAATCCGACTCCTGCGTTGACAGCGGCGGTGGCGCGTAGCCCAGCTTCATGGTTGGAGCGGCCAACATGGAAACCGGCGCATCAAGCAGCAGGCGTTGCTCGGCCACGTCGTATTCAAGAGTGACCCCATCAAGCATGTCGAGGCGGATCAGGGCCCCTTCACCGACGCCCCCCGGAAGCACCAGCCCGATTTCGCGCAAGGTCGTTGGCGCAGCGAGAAGTTCGTTGCCGCGAAGGGTGAATCGATATACCCCCGCCAGGGCAACGCGATTCAGGATGACCTCCAGATAGAGAGGCTCATCGCGCGACAGCACGGCGCGTGCGTCTTCCGGACCCTCATCCGGGTGCAGGGATGTCACGCCCGTAAGCGGGAAAGCCGAGCCATCACCCAGCCAGCCGCCGATGCACCCGATCACACAGCTAGCTGCCCGGCTCCACCAGCGGAATCGGACGGGACTCGCGGTCGTCATTGAATCTGGCTTTCAGTATGTGGCCCGACGGCAGCGGGTATGGGGAAGCCAAGGGCCAACGCATCTGCTGGCCCGGCAAGACGTAGCCCACCAAACCCTGCGCGAGCCATTTGCTTCCACCGGTGCTATCCACCAGGCTCGCGTGACTGATTCGAAGATGTGCGGGGCCTTCATTTTTCACCTGCAACGCGGCCTTCCCGCCGGCATCCTTCACCACTGACGCGCGGATACGTGACAGGTCGGCGTGATTCATGCCTGGCGACGATGCGGCGTCGTCCAGAAGACCTGCAGGCTCGACGAAGGCGGGTATCGAGTAGCGCATCAGGACCTCAAGCCCGGACCGCTCGGCAGGCGGCTTCCTCGGAAGCTCGTCAACGAGGACCCGATAAGACTTTTCCCGTGATGCGTCGAGCGGTTTTCGTCGTGCCAACCGTATGACCTGACGCCGACCTGGCTCCACTCGCACGATGGCGGGGCTGGCGATCATGTCCTCGGCCTTCTCCAACACATCCCGGTTGTCCGCCTGCGACCAGCGCATCACGCGAACCTGCGCTTCCAGTGGTTCCGTTCCGGTGTTCTGCAGATAGAGCGCCTGTGCTTGCTCGGTGGGGGTGTAACGAAGCTGGATGGGCGATACCTGAAGTGACGACGCGCTCGCATCGATGCCGACGGTACCCACCAGCATCCAGAGCAGCATGAAGTTCACGGCCTGACGTATCAAACCCTGGCGCATGTAGCCTCCTAGTAGGTCAGCGTGGCGGTGATGGTGTCGCGATAAGTTCCCGCCGGCTCATTGCCGACGAGCGTGGCGCGTCCATACACATCGATGTCGATGGCATACGCGCTACCCAATCCCGCACCGCTGCCCGTGTACCAGCTGGAACTGTCATTGCCCCAGATCGATCCACCGAACGCATCTCGCGACAACGTATAGGCGATCTGTACCGGCTGAGCAGGTGCGATCGGGGCATTCTTCATGGCGCGCGCGTTGACCTGCCCCGTCGTCGTGCCACCATCCAGGCCCAATGTGAACGGTGTGTCCTTCGTGCATTGAACCGAGATGGTGCCACGCTGGTCGTGGGTACCCGCTGTGGATAGCTGGCGCCCAAAGTCGATATCCGAGGCGGTGAGCACCGTACAGGTACCCACGATATCCATGCGAACTTCGAAGGTATCGGTCACTACAGCAGGCTGTGCCCGAGCGATGCCTGGGCAAGCAAAGAGAAACAGCAGCACCCAAAGCTTTCGCACAGGAGTATTCGATGTTTCCAGCACTCGACATTCACCTCGGCAGGACGTGCAGCTGATGCGGGGCAGGGAGAGGAGCCGCTTCCGCTCAATGCGGTTCGGGCCACTCTTTCCTTCCCGCATCGCACGCGGCAGGTGAATGCTGGGCGTTTTCCAGTCTCAGCGCATCAGTAAAAGCGCGCGCACATCTTCCGTACTTCTACGGGTACACACTGCAGCCGGTCGACGTCTTCCCGAGGTCGTCAAGGCGCGTCTTGACCTTCCGCGTCATGATGCCGCGGAAGCGGCCCTTGGCCGGGCAAGGGGACGACGCGGATGTCCTGCGGCGAGCTGAGCGCGATGCCCACTTCGGCCATCTTCGCCAGCAGGCTGAAGAACAGCTCGCTGCGCACGCCGTACGCGTCACGTGGGCTTCCCACGTAGAGGAAGCTGTTGAAGTTCGCCTGACCATTGGCAATCGAATCGATGTACACCGCGGGTGCGGGCGTCGACAACACCTTCGGGTGACTGGCGTAGAGCGCCAACAGCAGTTCGCGCACACGCGCCATATCCGTGCCCAGTGGCACGGCGAACTGAAGTTGCACGCGACCCAGCGGGTTGGAGAGCGTCATGTTGCGCACGCTCTTGGTGATCAACTCCGAATTCGGGACGATCAGCGTGGAGCGGTCGCCAATCTGTATTTCCGTGGCGCGGACGTTGATGCGTTTGACATCGCCTTCCTGGTCCCCGAGGCGAACCCAGTCGCCCACCCGTACCGGCCGCTCGGCCATCAGGATCAACCCGGAAATGAAGTTCTGCGTGATGGCCTGCAGGCCGAAACCGATGCCCACCGACAGCGCGCTCGCCACCAGCGCCAGATTGGCGGCGGTGATGCCCAGTGCCGCCAACGCCCAAAGGATCACCACCACGATGCCGACGTAGCGCACCACCGCGCTGACCGAAGCACGTGCGCCCACGTCCAGGTCTGTCTTGGGCAGGTAGGTCTTGTTGAGCCACTGCTGGGCACCTTGCAGGAGCGTCCAGCCAATGGCCAAGGTAGCCAGCGAACCGAAGATCTCGGCGGGGGCAAAGCGCACATTGCCCAGCTCCAGGCCACTGGAGAGCGCAGAGAAGAGATTGCCGAAGAGGGACAGGTTGGAGCCGTAGGGCATCAGCAATGCCGCGACACCCGTGACCAGGAGGCACACGCGGATCGCTGCGGACAGCAGCGCGCCCGCCTGGACCAGCAGGCTGGGACGCAGCCCGATACCCACCAACGCACGGCTGACGCGATTCTCAGGCCGCACCAGCCACATGCATAGATCATCCACGAACGCCAACAGCAAGGCGATGGCACCCCACACGAGCGCCATCCAGATGATCTGTCGGGTCACGAAGACCGCGAAATTGAGGTAGCCCACCAAGATGGCCAGCAATGCCAGCAGCACCGCGCAGTAACCCAGGATGCGGGCCAGCGCGACCACGCCGCCGCCGCGGGTGGTGAGGTTGCGCGCCGGTGCCTTCGCGGTGCTGTTGACTGCCTTCGGATCGGCGTCGGCGGGTACATCGATGGGTGTCGCCGGATCATGTACGGTGCGACGCAGCGAGCGGGTCAGCGTGGCAAGGGCAGAAAGAATGAGCGCCACGTACAACAACGCGCTCGTCGCATCCAGGACCTGGCCAAGTACATCGCTCGTGTCCGCCAGCTTCAGCACCTGTGCCGCCATGTACCGCAGCCAGGCCAGCCAGGCGGCCGCATGGCAGTGCCACAGCAGGCGCTTGGCGGTGGCGTCATCCAGGGTAAACAAGCGCCAGGAGGCTTGTCCGCGCGACATCAGTGCACCACTGAGCGCACTGATGAAGGCTGCGATGTAGGTGATCTGGACGAAGGCGTCGATGAGGGGCGACAAGTTCTCGGGCACGCCTTCGATCGACTGCAATGCACCCGCAAGCGCGGAGGCCGCCAGGCCCATCGACAGCGTGCCCACCAGCATCAGCCACACTGCCAGCGCGGAACGGCGCAAGCGTCCCCCCGGACCGCGCGAGGTGATCAGGCTGCGCCCAACGCGGCGCAGCGCAATACGAACCGGAAAGGCCAGCAGGAACGCCACCAACACACCGCCCACCAGTGCGCCATAGCCCTCGCGTGCGACGGCGGTGCGCAGCGTGGCGGCCGCACCATTCGCCATCTTGGCGAGGGCACCCTCGTCTTCTCGCCATGCCTTGGCCAGGTTGCGCCACAACGCGGGCGATAACGGTGACGGGGCGCGGGTGGTGAGGTCCTGGCTGAATCTCTCCGAACGGGTGCGCTCAAGATTGGCGGCCGCTTGGCGCGCGTCCAGGGCCAGCAGTTCGGCGCGTTTGCGGGCGTCATCGAGTTTCAGCTGGCGGGCCGTCAGCTCGCGACGCTGGCTGGCGATTTCGGGGGATTCCCGTGTCCCCGCAGCCGGCGGCGCCCCTAGCTGTTCCAGTCGCGCCTTGGCATCGGCCAAGGGCGCATCGAGCAGCTGGGACGCCGCTTGCGTGTCGCGCTGGATGGAGGCCAGCTGCTCGTTGAGCTTCAGGAAATCTTCCGTGGCTTCGGTACGCGGCACCTGCCTGTTAACGGCGGCCAGGCGGTCCTCGGCGCCGTCGAGCAGCTTTTGGGCGTCAGCCAGCGACGTGTCGGGCTGCGCCTGGGCCCAGGCCGCGCCCGCAAACAGCGCCAGGCAGCACAACAGCCAGAATCGGCACCACAGGTTGGCGATGACCGGACGTTTGCGGGACAGGGACACGGGGGCGGTGATCGTGACGCGGCAAGCCGCACTGCGCGCATAGTAAGGCAGTGGAACGGGCGCGGGCGCTCAACCGCCCAATGGCGCCCGCTCAATACTTGAGGTTGAGTTCTTCCACCTGGGGCCGGGCCGCCTCGAACATTTCCTGGAATTCCTCTTCATTGAATTCATCAGGCGCATAGACCGCAACGGCATGCCAGGTGTGGCTGGTGGGCTGCGGGAGCCGAGGACCGGCTCGCAACGAATAGGTGATGCCGTCGTAGTCCACGAGCTCCGGCGCGTCCTCGCGCTGTTCACGCCGATATCGGCTGCCGCCCTGCAAGAGAATGACCTGGATCATCGTCGTCCCGCCCTCTGCTCAAAGGTGGCTTGATGGTAAACCACCCCGACGCAGGCGCTGTGGCACGCAGTGTTGCCCGACACGACGCCCGGCCAGCGGATGACCGCCCATGGTCCATGTCTCCGATATCAAGGGGATCTCGGATAGCCCAGCATTTCCTACATGCGTAATACCCCGCCAATTCCGCCTTGGCCGATCCGGGCTTGCCTTTCGAGGGCCCAGGCTCGGCTCCTGCCCTCGTCGTGCCTGCTCTGCGACGAACCAGCCGCTAGCACGTTGGATCTATGCGTGGCGTGCACGCGGGCCCTCCCCTGGATCGAAAGCGCGTGCCCTCGATGTGCAATACCCGTGGCACCAGAGGATCACGGCGTTCCATGTGGTGCCTGCCAGCAACGGCATGCGCTGACCAATGCCAGTGCAGCACTTCTCTATCAATGGCCGGTAGATGTCCTGCATCGACGTTTCAAGTTCAGTGGCGACCTGGCATCAGGTCGGAGCCTTGCACGCCTGATGGCCTGCCGGTTCGCGCCGGCCTGTGTCGGCCACCCTGTGCTTGTTCCAATCCCCTTGCATCGCGACCGGTTGAGGCGACGTGGCTACGATCAGGCGGCCGAGTTGGCGCGTCCTCTGGCGACTTTGCTGGGGTTGGATTGCCGGCTTGTCCTGCGCCGCGGTACCGCCACCGTGGCGCAGTCGTCGCTCGACGCATCCGCGCGTCAGCGTAATGTGCGGGACGCCTTTCAATGTGTCGCGCCGGCGCCGGCGCATGTCGTGCTCGTCGATGACGTGATGACGACCGGCGCGACACTCCATGCGGCGGCTCGGGCGTCCCTGCAGGCAGGCGCACGGCGGGTGGACGCCTGGGTGTGCGCGCGGGTGCCATGAAGACCAGGTGAAAACCAGTGAGTCAGGGCGGCGTAGCATCAGCCGCGGAACGGGTTGCAGCTGACCTGAAGTGTTGGCTTGTCAAGGAGGCGGGTATATGAGCGCACAAGAACGTTACGGCGTGGTCGGAATTCTTTCTTCTCTGGGGCGCAGTTGGTGGGTGCTCTTGCTGTATGGGCTGCTCGGTGTTCTGTTCGGGCTGATTGCAGTGACCCGACCGGTTGCGGCCGCTGCAGCACTCGCTTGGGCCCTAGGCGTCATGGCATTGGCCGAAGGCTTGGTCAGCCTGCTGGCCTTGTTCGACAAGCAGGTGGCCATTTCCAAGGGATGGCTGGCTGTCTACTCCGTGGTCTCGATTGTTTTTGGCCTGCTGACGGTCTTCAACCCGGTGGCAACGGCAGGTGTCCTGTTGCTCTTCCTGGCTGCCTGGCTGATTGTGGCAGGCGTCTACCGCATCATCTTTGCTATCCGGGTACGCAAGGAGATTGAGGGCGAGTGGCTCATCGCCCTCAGCGGCGTGCTGGCCATCGTGCTGGGCGGCCTCTATGTGATCAACCCAGTAGGAGGCCTGGCAGTCACCACGATCTGGATTGGTGCGGCGGCCATCGTCTACGGCGTGCTGCAGATCATTGCCGCGTTCAAGGTGCGACGCTTGACCCGACTCAATCTCTGACGATCAGCCGGGCACCTGCGCAGGCGGGTGCCCCGGCTGTCAGGTCAACGTGTGCCGCAGGGCTAGATCAGCTGCGATTCCGGCGAATACGGAAAGGCCGACCCAGTTGTTGTGCAGGAATGCGCGGAAGCAGGGTCCACGCTCCCGATGCCGTGCGATCACGAACTCATACACCACCAGTACCGCGGCAATGCCCAGGCCAATCCAGTAGAGCATGCCCAACTGCGCGCGCGTGCCCACCATCGCCAGGGCCACAAACGTCAGGGTATACAGGACCCCTTGCGCGACCAGGTCCATGTCGCCAAACAGGATGGCCGTGGAGTGCGAGCCCATCCTGATGTCGTCATCGCGATCAACCATCGCATACCAGGTGTCATACGCCGTGGACCAAAGGATGTTGGCCAGGTAGAGAATCCAGGCCACTGGCGGCACCTCGCCCTGCACCGCGGCAAATGCCATCGGGATGCCCCAGCCGAACGCCATGCCGAGATAGACCTGTGGCAGATGTGTGTAGCGCTTGAGATAAGGGTAGCTGCCTGCGAGGAATAGGCCGATCACGCTCAAGCCAATCGTCAACGCATTCAAACTCAAGACAAGCGCGAAGGCGATCACCATCAGCATCGCGAAGACGGAAAGCGCCTCCCGCCCGGAAACTGCGCCGGTAGCCAAAGGCCGCTGTCGCGTACGTTCGACGTGCGGATCCAGCCACCGATCAGCGTAGTCATTGATGACACAGCCGGCCGATCGCGTGAGCCACACGCCGGCAGTAAAGACGAACAGAATCCACCACGAGGGCAGGCCGTTGCTTGCAAGCCATAGTGCCCACCAGGTTGGCCACAGCAATAGCAGTGTTCCGATCGGCCGGTCACCCCGCACCAGTTTCCAGTACTGACCCAGCCGCTCGCGCCACGACGGTGTAACTCGCAAGGGCGGACGGGCTTCGAAGCGTTCGTAACTCATGAGGAAAGGGTAGCAGTCCGGCTCCGAGCCAGCCATCGCCCGAACTTGTCACATGACATTAAACGCGTTCGCCCTAGCCTGACCGGGCCACTTCTCCCGAAGGAGATTTCCAGATGAAAGCCGTGCGCTATATCGCAACAGGTCGCCCCCCGGAAGTCGTCGATGTTCCCAAGCCGGATCCTGGTCCCGGGCAGATTCGCATCCGCGTCGCCGGTGCGGGGGTCTGCCATTCGGATATCCATGTGCTGGACGATGGCATTGGTATCCCTGGGCCGTTCACTCTCGGGCATGAGAACGCAGGCTGGATCGATGCACTCGGGGAAGGTGTGGAGGGCTGGAAGGAGGGCGATCCCGTGGCGGTCTATGGGCCATGGGGATGTGGTCGCTGTCATACGTGTCAGCAGTCCGCAGAAAACTACTGCGAAAACCACGCGAGCATCCCCACCTTCGGTGGCGGCCTGGGTTCAGATGGCGGCATGGCCGATTACATGATCGTTCCGTCAGCGCGCCTGCTCGTACCCTTGGGCCAGCTCGACCCCGTCACCGCAGCGCCGCTGAGTGATGCGGCCTTGACGCCCTATCATGCGATCAAGGCCGCCTTGCCACTGCTTACCCCTGAGGCCAGTGTGCTGGTAGTAGGCATTGGTGGCTTGGGTCACATGGCTGTGCAGCTGCTTCAAGCCCTGACGCCTGCGCGCTTGATCGCCGGGGATATCGACGACCACAAGCTCGCCCACGCTCGCGAGTTGGGGGTCAAACATACAGTCAACACAAGGGATGGCAGGGCCGCCGCCGAGGAAATCAGCGCGTTCACCGGCGCGCGAGGCGCGACAGTGGCGCTGGACTTCGTAGGGGCACAGGCCACGATGGATCTATGCCAACAGGTGGTCGGACGCGCCAGCCGTCTGACGGTCGTGGGTCTGGGCGGAGGCAAGCTGACCTACTCGGCCAACAATCCGCCTTATGGCTGTGAGGTCAGCATCCCCTACTGGGGGTCGCGCGTTGAGCTGATGGAAGTGATCGCGCTTGCGGAGCAAGGCCGCATTCGCGCCGAAGTCGAGGTGTTCCCGCTAGAGCAGGCGGTGGATGTCTATGACCGCTTGCGTCATGGCCGTATTCGTGGACGTGCGGTACTCAAGCCTTGATCGCCAGACGCCGCGGCCCACTCGCAAGCGTCCTCTAATACTTCCGTCAGTGCGGAGAATCGCCCGCGCTGCTGGAAGCTCTGGCATAATGATCACCTAAACGCGCCCGTAGCTCAGCCGGATAGAGTAGTGGCTTCCGAAGCCATTGGTCGGGGGTTCGAATCCCTCCGGGCGCGCCATCTCCCTGTGTTCGTTCCAGGGTTCTTTATGGCTTCCGTTCTGGAGCCTTGGTCATCCCTCCCAGTTTTCTTGAAACAGGAAGTCGCCTGTTCTGGCGCGCAACGTCCTTTGAAATTTATGTAGGCGCAAAGACAAACCCCCAGCCGCTTGGCTGGGGGTTTGCGGGGTAAAGCCCCTGGCGATGACCTACTCTCGCATGGCTTGAGCCACACTACCATCGGCG
>Ga0310344_10000115_pt1 | contig 66384 bp, 54 predicted proteins | sample HC15DNA20200_MG_FD_203801 | JGI IMG/M metagenome (GOLD analysis project Ga0310344, IMG submission 203801) | Marine microbial communities from station ALOHA, North Pacific Subtropical Gyre - HC15-DNA-20-200_MG | ecosystem: Environmental > Aquatic > Marine > Oceanic | place: Pacific Ocean: North... | reverse complement strand
GCAGTCAGGTAGGGGTCGGCCATCGCCACGAGCAAGGTCACCAGTGACAGCCCGAGCAGCACCTTCGGCAGGTTGTAGAACGTCTTGCCCCAAATCCCGCGCTGGTGCCGTGGTGCGATCTGGTGCCCGGAGTGCTCGCGCGAATGGCGGCGCTTGGTCGCCCAGAGCCTAAGCAGCGTCACCCCGATCACGGCGGCGACTGCCAGCGCGAGGAGATAGGACAGACCGATATCCCCGAATCGGATCTGGTCAAAGTCTGTAGTGAGCAGCTCGTCCGAACGGACGCGAAGGAAATCCGAGAAAGAGGACCAGTCCATGAACGACCAGCGTTCTCGGAAGCGGGCGCCCCGGCTGCCAGCGGCAGCCGGGGCATCTCCCTGGAACTAACGGATGCTCTCGACCTTCTGAGTATTGAGCTGGCGGGCGCCGGCCATGATGCCGTGCATCCCGATGTTGCCCTCGTGGCAGGCGTACTCGAACAACGGCCCCTCGGTGCGCCGCAGCGGCATCGAGGCGGTCCAGGGACGGGTGAAGTTGTTCTCGTCCGTGAACGTGAACTCGTAGGCCACCGTGTCCAGATCCAGGCGGCGGAACCGCTCGATTAGGTGCGTATCCGCACTCGACCCTCGAGCCGCGGTCTCGCCCCGGAAGTTGACCGTCTCGATCACCAGGGTGTCACCATCCCAGTACCCGCGGGAATCGCCCACCCACTGACGAACGCCTCCGTGCTCACTGCCGTCCAGCGGGATGATCCGAACGTTGTGCACCATCTCATTGAAGATGGTGACGTAACCCGGCGTCTGCACGATCAACACGTTGTTGTTATAGGCGCCAGACGTCATCGGCGGTCCCGAATTGAAACCCAGCAAACAGCGGTCGGCCAGGCTGCGGTCGGTGTAGTGATCCGCGAAGCCGTTCCGGAGGTTAAGCCGGCGGACGGCACGGGCCTCCCGTGCGTCTTCCTTCCAGGGTAAACGCCCTTCGGCCGGATCGGTAATCAGCGAAGTCCGCTTGTCACTAGTGAGCTCAATACCCCGCTCGTACCAGAACTCGTTGTAGGACAGCACGCCGCCCTCGGCGCGAGACTGATAGCCAGCGCTCGGCGCCCCGCTCTCGGGGTCGAACAGGTCGCGATTCTGCCTGGTCCGCTCAGATGCCTCGAACGCCGCGGCTGTTTCCGCGTCGAGCGTTTCCTGGTCGGCGAACTGCGACGGACGCTCCAACGGTGTGATGGTGCGGAACGTGAACATACCCGAAATGTCCGGATCGCCGTGCGGCGTCCGCTGTACCGCGTCCGACTGAGCCTGAGCCGAGGTGGCCATCACTCCGATGAGCCCCAGTGCGCACATCCCTGCTCCGAATCGACCACGCATCCTCTACCCCCGTTCGACAATCTCGAATGGAACCGATCGGGTAATGGTAGCACCGACCGACACCTTTTGGCTCAGCCTGGGCGAACCAGACATCAGCTCGAGAACAAACCGTCGCGATGACCGTATTGTGGGTGCTGGGACACACCACCGTGGCGTCTAGCTCTCGCGCGGAGCCGGCTGGCGCTCCGACCGAGTCAAGACCAGCGCCACCAGCACGAGCGCGGCCCCCACGACTTTCGCGGTCCCGATCGGCTCGCGCAGGGTCAAGGCGGCGACGCCGATTGCCACCACGGGAATTAGGTTGGAATAGAGCGCCGTACGGGCGCCACCCAGTCGCTGGACGCCCACGTACCAGAGCACGTGGCACAACGAAAGTGCCAGCACGCCTGAGGCGACGAGCCCCACCCAAGCCCAGACACCCACACCGGTCCAGTCAGTCGTTAGCAGAGACGGCACGCCGAAGGGCAGAAACCCCAGGGTCCCGATCAGCATCGTGCAGGTGGTGATCTGTAAGGGACTGTAGCGTTCGAGTAGTTCTCTGGATCCGACCGTATACCAGCCCCAGCACCATACTGACGCCATCACCAGCAAGTCGCCCTCGAGACTATCCAGCGACAGTTCGGCGCCGGCACCCACGACCAGATAGAGGCCAATGAACGCCAGCCCCACACCCACCCACTGCAACCAGCCCACCGGCTCGCGGTCTCGGCTCGCGGAGTTGAGCAGGAGCACAGTCACTGGTAAACAGCCGGCGATGAGCGAGCTGTTGGTGACGCTGGTGCGCGCCAGCCCCAAGACGAACGTCAGCTGATAAGCGCAGTGGCCGGCGAGGCCAAGCGCCAGCAGGCGCCGCCAATCGTCCGCCGCCGGCATCCTGAACCCCGCCCGACGCGACACCACCAGCAGGACCGTGGCCGCGATGACCAAGCGAATGGCGTTGAACCCCAGCGGGGGCATTGACTCGAGAGCGACCTTGACGACCGAAAAGTTGCTGCCCCAGATGATGACAACAAGCAGTAGCAGGGCGTCAGGCAAACTCAGGTAGGGACGTTCGGCAGACACGGCGGCAGACAAAAAAAGCGCCCGGGACAGTGGCCCCGGGCGCCCAACGTTAATGTGGGAGAGACCCGTGCGGGCCCCAGTGCCGTCTACTCAGGCTCGGTTACGTCGCGGCCGTCGCGCGGGGCGCCGGTACCCGAGGAGCCCATGAAGAACTTGCGCCCGTCCTCAAAAGTCACGTCTCGACCATTGGCACGAGCGCTGCGGTCCTTGCTCTGATAGCCGTCGACCACGATCATGGCGCCGACCGGAATCGTATCTCGGCTGAGCCCGCGGCGAAGCAGCGTGTTCGGCGTGCCGCCTTCGACCATCCACGTCTGCGTGCTCCCGTCCTCACCCGTCACTTCCATGTGAATCCAGGTATGCGGGTTCACCCACTCGACCTTTACCACCGGTCCACGGAGCACGACGGGACGGTTGGGGTCGAACTCGGCGCCGAACGCATGGTGGGCACTAGCCGGCACGCCAGCCATCACCACCAACGCAGCAAAGGCGAGAGCCGCCATGCCAAGTCGGAACGTCAGTCGAATCTGCCTGCGCATCGTGTATCTCCTGCCGTTATCGAAACTAGTCATACCAGTGTATCAGCCTCTGACGAGACCGCGGTCAACGAGTCGGATTGACCACCCCTTCCGGCTCCTCACCTCTGAACTCGGCCTCCAGCAGCCTGGCGCCCCTCATGATCCCCTCGAACGAGTAGTTGGCCTCATGACAGGCATACTCGAACACCTTATTGTCGGTACGTGGCCATGAGTACTCGCCGGTAAACGGCGCGGTCCAGACGGTCGGATCCTCGACCGTGAAGGTATAGATCAGCGAATCGGCGCTCTCAAGCCGGAACCGCTCGGTCACCTTCATGTTCTCGGAACCCTGAGAGAACGCCGGCGTGTCACGGAAGTTGGTGGTCTCGACCACCAGGGTGTCTCCCTCCCACCAGCCGATCGAATCGCCCAACCACTTCTTGATGTGGGGCGGATCATGCTCGGCGTTCATCCGGACCACCCGGGCATCGTGCACCATCTCGATCAGAATCAGGATGGTGTCCTCACTCTGGACGATGCGTTTGTGGTTGTTGTAGAGCGCCGGCAGCATCGGCGGACCGCCGGTCGAGCTGAACGACAGCATGCACCGCTCGGCGAACGGCCGCTGCTCCATGTTGTCGTAAGGCCCGGGCGCGTCGAGACCCGCTTCGAGCCAGTAAGCCGTGCCATCGTTCTGGCGCCGCCGGATGACGGGCACCTCGCCGGCCGACAGCGCTGCGCGCCGGGCCTGCCGCTCGGCCACCAGCTCCGGACTCGGCGACGGGAACCGGCCGTCGGGCGGATCGATCAGGATCGACGTGCGCCACTCGCCGTCAACCTTGAAAGCGCTAGAGCCACGGTCGATCCAGAACGAGTTGTAGCCACCGACGTTGCCGGCCGCGCCCCGCGATCCGTCACCGCCCTGGGGCGGCGCGCCACGATTCGGGTCGCTGTCACGCTGGCGCTCGATGTTACGCTGCAACTCGGAAGCGGCGATCTCGGCGGCCTGTTCGTCCGTGAGCGCCATCGTCTCACCATAATCGCGCGGACGCTGCATCGGAGTCAGCGTGGAGACGTCATAGGTGCCGGATAGGTCTGGCCGGCCGGCCGACGTCCGGGGGATGTCGTCACCCTGCGCGGCCACCGGGACAGCCAAGGGCAGCGATACCAGAGCGAACACGCCGACGGCGAACGAGATTCGACCTCGCATCGTTCCAACCTCCCTCAATCAGTCGCGTGGCAGCGGATTGCGCCGCCACTCGCCAAACATCAGCTCTTCGACGAATTCGACACAGCGGAAGTCCATGAGCCGCGCGCTCTCCTCAATGCGTCGGTAGATCGGCATCTTGATGGTGAACGGCTCGGTCAGTACCACGGGGTCCTCGATGGTTGCCTCGTAGTCGATGTGATTCGGGCTGACCATCGTGTAGCGCTCGACCACGTGCAGCTGGTTACTGTGATGACTGCCGGCCCGGTCGAACCAGGTTCCCTCAAGCAGCCCGCTTACATCGACCACGAGCGTGTCACCGTCCCAGCTTCCCACCGACCACCCCATCCAGGAGTCGACCTGGGAGGGCCCCGGGTTGTCCATGTAGATGTCACGCACCGCACCAGCGAACTGGTAGGCGATAAAGAAGTCGTTCTCGCTCGCCACAATCTGGAACGGCATCGGCATGTAGGTGGCCCGTGGCACCCCAGGCATGAAGCATTTCACCTCGGGGTCGCGCTCGTGCCAGTTCGCCATGTTCTCTGCTTTGAGCGCTCGTGCCTCATCCGTATACGGGATCCGTCCGCCACCAACGATGACGCCCAAGCTGCCTGGCACCGAGGCAACTGCTCCCATCCGGAGCGTGGTGGTCGACGGCACAGGGTTGACCGGCCCTTCACGCATCTCAACCGAGTGGCGCGCGATATGCGGCTCAATGTCCCAGTTGGCCTCGTTGTTGGTCTGCCAGATACCGCTCATGTCCGGCTTGCCGTTGGCCAGGCGGGGAATCTCATCCTTCAGCCCCTGGGCCGTCCCCAAGGCGGGAAGGAACAGCCCCAAGGCGAGCGCACACACTCCGACCACTGACTTCATTCGATGCTCCATAGCTATGCGCGAACCGAGCCGGAAATCCGTCCCAGCGCGAGAAACTGTCAAGTCTCTATTGTAGCGAGGCACGGAAGCCGCACAAGGAATTTCACCGAGCGACGGGCACCGTCAACGACTGTCCCGGATAAATCCGTGACGACCGCAGCTCGTTGACGCGCCTGAGCATTCCCGCCGAGAGGCCGTGCCGCGAAGCGATGCCCCATAGCGTATCGCCCTGGCGGACCGTGTAGGCCCGGGGCACGGACGGACGGTCGCCACGCGTGGTCAGCCGCTCGACGTGCTCGGCATAAGGTTCGGGAAACACCGCGACATGGTAGTGCGGCGGCCGCCGCTCGTGCGTCGCTTCCAGCACGCCCTGGGCCTCAAGCGAAAGTAGCGTGTCCTCAAGCCAGCTGCGGCACCGACCGGCCGGGCGTCGCAGGTCGATGGCCATCCCGGTCGGGTGCACCGACTGGTCCGAAGCGTTCCGCGGCTGATGCGATTGCGGCCGGGTCAGACTAGTCACAACCAACTGTTCTCCGCACCCTCGTCGATACTGGGCCGCGAGCCGTTCGATGAAGAGCTTCACCTCGGGACGGGCCACCGGGAACGAGACCTTCTCCAGGCGGTAATCGCGCGTGTCGCCGACCGGCACTAGGAGACCGGCGTCAACGAAACGGCGGAGCTGGGTCGGACCCGCGAGATAGGTAAAGTCGTGCCCGTGCGCTTGGCGTGTCTGCCGGTCGAGTGACGTCCGGCTTCCCCGTAGGCTCTGCGCCCCGGCTAACGACACACATAACGTCCCAATCAGGGCCCCCAGGCCCCACACGACAGCCACGCTCCGAAACGACAATGTCATGAACGCTCCAACCCGCCCGTAGTCTCGGCACTGGGTACGGCTCACATTAGACCCCACCAAAGAAATACCTCGCCACGACCACCGTTCCCGCGATCGTCGCCACGCCGAGCACACCAGCCCTCGTGTAGCCACGGTCAAGACGTGTCGCCAGACGGCGAGACACCACGAACCCGAACAGTGCTCCGGGCAACATCGCCAGGGTGAACTGCAGCTCGGCCCATCCGAACCGGCCCACCATGAGGAGCGCCGCAAGCGACACAATAGTACCGAAAAAGAAAAGCCCGGAGAGCGTCCCCCGCACCTGCGCTCCGGGGGCATGCTGATAGAGCAATGCCAGCGGCGGCCCGCCTACGGCAGCGATCGTGCCCATCACGCCGGAAAGCACGCCGCCCAGCAGCAGCGCCGGCGGCCGCGGATCCACTCGAAGCCCGGACACGCTCAGCAACACCCCGAATAGGACGACCAGGCCGAAGACGAGGCCCAGCTGGTCGACCGGCAGGGCCGCGAGCACCCAGGCGGCTGGCGCCGTGCCCACGACCCGGCCGATCATGGCCCAGCGCAGCCCGCTGATGTCGATGGCGCGCCGTTCGCGCAACCCGAGAGCCAAAGTGAAGAGCATCGTCGAGGCCAGCACCGGCCCAGGCACCAACCGGGTGTCGAGCAGAATCAGGATCGGGGTGCCGAGAATACCCATACCGAAACCCACCGCACCCTGTAGGGTGAACCCCACGGTGCTGACGAGCATCACGATGGCGATATCGAGGGGGGACATCGGGGGCGGGCCGGGCTTTCCAGCGTACCATGGAGTAGTGAATGACTCCTCGGCCCCTGTGACTCCGAAACCAGCGGCCTCAGTACTGTTGCTCAGAGACGCCGCCGACGGTCCTGAAATCCTCTATCTACGCCGTAATCCCGAGCTCCGTTTCATGGGTGGATTCTGGGTGTTTCCCGGCGGGCGGATCGAAGCCAGCGACGCGCCCATCGAACCATCCAGCGACAAGCTCTCGCAGGCCAAGCGCGCCGCAGCCCGGGAAGCGCAGGAAGAGGCCGGGGTGGAGGTCGTTCCCAACACGCTGCACCCGATCTGCGAGTGGACCACCCCCGAACCGAGTCCCATCCGCTTTGCGACCTGGTTCTTTGCAGCAGTGATCTCGCCCGACCGGGTCGAGGTTGACGGCAGCGAGATCCTCGACTATCGCTGGGAGCGTCCCCAGGAGGCGCTACAGGCCCACCGGGCCGGCGAGGTCCAGTTCGCCAACCCGACCTTTGCTCTCAGCACGCGGCTCTCGGGTCACGAGAGCGCCGCCGACATGCTCACCTCGATCGACGGCTGGAAGCGGGAACGTTTTCTCGGCCGCATCCACCGGACGGACGGCGGGCAGGTCGCGCTCTACGCCGAGGACTGCGCGTACGAAAACGGGCGCATCGACTGTGACGGCTCCCGACACCGCATCTGGATGCTTGATGCCGGCTGGCGCTACGAACGGCGGTTCTGAGCAGCTAGGCGGCCTCAGTACTGGACGTCGGTCTCGTCACTAATCTCGCCCACCAGCTCTTCGAGCACGTCCTCCAGCGTAACGAGCCCGATCGTGTCGTCGTCACGCCGCACCACCGCTAGATGGGTCCTGCGCAACCGGAACTCGAGGAGCAACGCGTCTGACCGTCGCGTGGCATCCACCTCGAGCCCGTCCCGAAGCACCGACTCGAGCAGTCGGTCACCCTCGCCCCGCGCCACCGCCTCAAGCAAGTCGCGCGCCAGCACCACCCCGCGGAAATCGTCCAGCGAGGCGCCGAAAACCGGGTAGCGCGAGAACGGCTGTTTCATGACGATATCAGCCGCCTCCCTCACCGAGGACTGTAGCCGCAGGCTGGCGATATCGGCCCGCGGAGTCATGATGTCGGCCGCCGTGCGGTCGTTGAGGATGAACGCCTTATGGACGAGGACACCCTCATCGGCCTCGATATAGCCCGCCTTACGACCCAGCGTAGTCAGCGCACGGATCTGCTCCTCGGTCCCCACGCGGCGTCGGCCACGGCGAAAGAGCCGGGTAAAGGCGTCGAGCAGCAACACCAGCGGATAAAGCGCATAGGTGAGGCCGAGAATCGGCAACGCCGCGAACCGGCTGATCCTCGGGGCGTAGTGGGTACCGAGCGACTTCGGGATGATCTCGGAGAACACGATGGTGCTCAGCGTCAACACCAGGGTCATCCAGCCGATGGCCGCCGGACCGAAGGCGGCTACCGCCGCCTGGCCCACGAGGATCGGACCCAGAATATTGATGGTGTTGGTGACGACCACAATGACCACTACCGAGCGGGTGAGCTGCTCGGTGATCCGGCGCAGCTGCGGTGCGCCCCAGAGGCGGTGCGCGACCGCTTCCTCGGTCTCCGCCCGCGAAACACTCAAGACCGCGGCGTCCACCATCGCCACGAGCCCGGACAGGATGATGAAACAGACGGTCAACGCAAGGAGTGTCGCCATGGAATCGCACAGGGCCGGACGCCCGGCCGGAGGTCAGGATTGACTCGCCGCGGCCGGCGCGCCAGATGCCAGATAGTCGCGAATGCTGCGGGCCAGGGTCTCGAAGATGGAGCGACGACGCGCCGTGTCGCACTCGAGCAGGGTGATACGGAAGCCGTGATAGTCGCAAGCGAACGACGAGAGCGGCACAACGACAATGCCGGTGGCGCCCATCAAGTGGTAGACGAAGCGGAAGTCGAGCGCGGTGGTGTCTTCGAGAAGCTCTTCAATGACCACTCGCACTTCGGGGTTGGCGATCTCGAGCACCATCCGGTCGTTGAGGGCATCCCGGTCGAACAGCACCGTCATGTAGAACGCCCCCTGAGGCCGGTTCACGCTGATGCCCGGTACGTCCTGGAGAACTTGGCAGGCCTCGTCGGCCCGTCGTTCGAACTCCTGGGCCCGCTCCGCGAGGTGACCCGAATAGCGCGGGTCGCCCAAGATGCGAGGAATGGCGCGCTGCGGTAGCGTGGTCGAGCAGACCTCGAGCATCTTGGCGCCGAGCAGGCTCTGCGCGAACCGCTCGAATACCGGGTCACGCTCGCGGTTGTAGAATTCGACCCACCCACAACGAGACCCGGGCCAGGGAATCTCCTTCGAAATGCCTTTGAGGGAGAACCCACACACGTCACCGATCACATCGGACAGATGCACCGCCTCGGCGCCGCCGTAGGTGATGTTGATGTACACCTCGTCGCACATCACGAACAGATCGAACTCCTGCGCCAACTCGACCACGCCTTGCAGCGTCTCGCGGGAATAGACCACCCCGGTCGGGTTGTCTGGGTTGATGAGCAGGATGCCGGCAATGGACGGGTTATAGCGGACCTTCTCCCGCATCTCGTCCAGATCCGGCTGCCAGCCGCGATCCGGATCGAGGGTGTAGGTCAGCGGGTGGTCGCCGGCATGGGCGCCCTCGGCCGATGAATGGGTGGAGTACGCCGGCGAAGGCCCGATCACGCGGGCCTCACGCCGTAGAAAGCCGAACACCTTCGAGACCGCGTCGCCCAGACCATTAAAGAATAGAATGTCGTCGGCACCGATCTGCGCGCCGCCCCGGGCGTTAACGCGCCCGGCCAAGAACTCTCGGGTGGCCAGCTCTCCTCGGGACGGGCAATAGCGGTAGGACGAGTCGTCGCGCACCAGATCGGCCACGATGTCCTTGATCCAGCCCGGAATCCGGTCGCCCTTCGCCACCGGGTCGCCGATGTTCTCCCAGGCCATCTCGACCCCAAGCGCTTCCAGGCGAGTGGCCTGTTCGACGATCTCGCGAATCGCGTAGCTGAGCTCTCCAGCGCCTATGTGAACAATGTTGCGTCGCATCGGTCTCCCAACGTGGCGGATCAACCTCGTCTATCGAGGCTACCACCTCCTCGCCCACCAACGGCCGTCGTGCCCTACCCGTCCCCCGAAACGTCCGGGAATCTCTGCTTGAGCTTGCGCATCCCACGCAGCCACCGGTCATAGTCGGCCGCTTTTCGCCGCATGTACTCCTCGACCTGCGGATGCGGCAGGATGAGGAACCGCTCCTCCTCCAGACCTCGCACGACGGCTGCGGCCACCACGTCTGGCTCGAGCATCCCGTCGACGGCCGAGACGGTGCCCACCTCGACACCTTCGGTCATCCTGGTACGGACCGCCTGCGGGCAGAGCAAGGACACGCGCAGTCCGCGTTCGCCATAGGTGATCGCCAGCCATTCGGCGAAGCCCACGGCGGCATGCTTGGTCGTCGAATAGGGCGCCGACCCGATCTGGCTCAGCAAACCGGCCGCAGACGCCGTCTGCAGCAGATAGCCCCTACCTCGCTCGAGCATACGCGGCACCAGCGTCCGCGCCATGTGCACGTGGGCAAGCACGTTGACTCGCCAGCTGGCCTCCCACAACTCGTCGCTGACCTCTGCATCCCCAGGCACGAATAGACCGGCGTTAGAACAGAACAGGTCAATGGAACCGACCTCGTCTTCGGTCTGATGGACCACCCGACTCATGTCCGGCCCGTGACCGACATCGGCGGTGATGGCCGTGCCACCGACTTCGGCCGCCACATCGCGCGCGCCGTCGCCGTCGATGTCCACGACGACCACGTGCCTGGCGCCTTCGCTCGCGAACCGCCGGGCCAGGGCCCGCCCGATTCCTGACGCTCCGCCGGTCACCACCACGATCCGATCCTTGAGCTCCATCCTGCCGTCTGCTGAAATGGTCTGGCGCCGCCAGACCGGCGCCCCGCACAGAGACTATGCCTTCATCACACACGTCGCAAATCCGAACCGATCTGCTGTCCCTTGACGAGGGCGGCCGGTGCGCCCGGGTCACGATCGACCGACCGGACAAACTGAACGTCCTAAACACGGTCTCGATCGAAGCCATGATCGACGCGTTCACTCATCTGGGTAGAGACGACGAGCTGCGGGCAGTAGTGCTGACCGGGGCCGGTGAACGCGCCTTCATCGGCGGGGCCGACATCACCGAGATGCGCTCGCTAACAAGGCGTTCGGCGCCGGTATTCATCGAGCGCCTGCACGCGGCGTGCGCGGCCATCCGCCAGTGTCCGGTACCGGTCATCGCTCGCATCCAGGGCTACTGCCTGGGTGGCGGGCTCGAAGTGGCCGCCTCGTGCGATCTACGGGTGGCGGCGGACGACGCTGTTTTTGCGATGCCGGAGGTCCGCGTTGGAATTCCATCGGTCATCGAGGCGGCGTTGCTCCCTCGGCTGATCGGTACAGGCCGCGCCCGAGAGCTCGTGCTGACCGGCGACACGATCGATGCGGTCCGCGCTGAACAGTGGGGACTAGTCGAACGCACGACACCCGTCTCCCAGCTCGACGAAGCCGTGGACCGATGGGTGCACTCGATCGCGGCCAGCGGCCCCCGAGCCATCCGGCTCCAGAAATCGCTGGCCAGGCAATGGGAAGACCTCGCCTTAGATCACGCCGTGAAGGCGGGTGTCAGGTCGTTCACCAGCGCCTTCGAAACCGATGAACCGACCCGCATGATGCAGGCGTTCATCGACCGCAAGAAACCTTAATGAGCGCGCACGGCGTGGTATCCTGCGCTCCTGTCTGAACTCTGCTAGGAGAGCCCCCATGGAACAGCTCGCAGTGCGGACGCGGTTCGGGATCGTTGGCGCCGTGTTGACGGTGCTCGGCATCGGCGGCGCCCCGGCACTGGCCCAGGACCAGCCCACGTTCAGCCGGGACGTGGCGCCCATCCTGTATGAGAACTGCGTATCCTGTCACCGCCCGGGCGAGCTCGCCCCTATGGCGCTTCGCAGCTACGACGAGGTGCGCCCCTGGGCCCGCGGTATCCGCGACAAGGTAGTCAGCGGCGAAATGCCGCCCTGGTTCGCTGAGTCGCCGCTGGGCTACTTCAAGAATGACCTTCGGCTCGAGGACACCGAGGTTGAGATCATCAGCCGCTGGGTCGATGCCGGCGCCCCGCAGGGGGATCCAAGTATGCTTCCAGCCCTGCCCAGTTTCCCCGAAGGCTGGCAACTCGGCGAGCCGGACCTAGTCGTGACTCTGCCAAGGGTCGACGTCCCGGCGGAAGGCCCGGACTACTACCCTGACCTGTCTCACACGCTCGACCTGCCAGAGAAACGCTGGATCCGTGGGATCGAGGTCCGCCCCTCCAACCGCAAGGTGGCCCATCACTCGGTGATCTTCACCAGCAGCGGCGGCGCCCAAGGACGCGGGCTGGAAAGCGGCTTCTTCGACGTACTCGCCGTCTGGTCGGTGGGCACCAACCCCCACGAGTTCCCCCAAGGGATGGGACGGTGGGTCTATCCCGGTCAGGAGTGGACCATCAACGCCCACTACCACCCGAGCGGAACCGCCGAGAGCGACGAAACACAGATCGGCCTGTACTTTGGTGAGGGCGAGATGCAGAAGGAGGTCATGGCAGCCCTGGCCGGCACCATGACTTTCGAGATTCCGCCCAACGTCAGCAACCACGAAGTGCGCGCGTCCTACATCGTCGACCAGGACGTGAACGTCATCTCCTACTTCCCGCACATGCACGTCCGCGGTTTGAACATGGACCTGATCGCCAACTATCCAAATGGCGAGCAGCAGTCGCTGATCAACGTGCCGGAGTACGACTTCGACTGGCAGCTGTTCTACTACCCGGAGCAGCATGTACCGCTCCCCGCCGGTACCCGGCTCGACATCGTGGCCAACTACAACAACTCGGCCTCCAACCCGAACAATCCCAACCCGGACCAGGCCGTCGGCTTCGGACTGCAGACGACCGACGAGATGATGTTCAACGTCTTCGAGTTCGTAGCTGATGAAGGCGTCAGTCCCGTGCCGGCGACGGACGAAAGCCGTCGCGACGCGCTGATCGCCTCGCTGCCGGCGGACGCCGCCTATCGGATCGACCTGGCGGCGCCCATGCTCGGAGGCCGCACCATCCCCACCGCTCTCCATCTACCCCGATCCGGCGAGGGGACTTGGTATCTCCCGATGCGCGGGAACCTGCTGGTGCTACCGGCCGAGGCGATCGCATGGGACGGCAGCAGCTATCGTTTCGACCTACAGCTGCGATTGGGCCCAATCGGCGGTCAGTTCGTGGTAGCCGGAGAAGTGGCTACCGACGGCGCAATTCAGGGAAATTTCGAGGCTCAGGGGGGCGGCTTCGCGCCATTCTCCACCTTCGAGGGCGCCCGGGCCGGCGCGGGTAACTGAGGCCGCACACACGGACCTCACCACGTGGAAAGAGGATTCGACAATGCGTAGGTATGCGCTACTCATCACCCTCGTGTCGCTCGTGGCCAGTCCCGCAGCAGCGCAGACCATCGACGCCGGTCGAGGCCCACTGCCGGTCATCGTGCCAGATAGCTACGATGCCGGCGAACCCGCTCCACTGGTCATGCTCATTCACGGCTACACGAGCACCGGCCAGGGGCAGGACAGCTACATGCAGGTCAGCTCCCTGGCCGATGACTACGGGTTCATCTTCGTGGCGCCGGATGGCACCAAGGAGTCGAATGACTCAGGCAACCAGTTCTGGAACGCCTCGACGGCCTGCTGCAACTTCCACGGCAGCGACGTGGACGATGTGGCGTATCTATCGGACCTGATCGCGGCGCTCAAGCGGGAGTACTCCATCGACGACAAGCGCGTGTTTCTCTTCGGCCACTCGAACGGGGGGTTCATGTCGTATCTGATGGCGCACGAGCGTTCCGAGACGCTCGCCGCCATCGCGAGCCTGGCCGGCGCGGACCAGACCGAGGAACGGTCCGCGCCCTCCGAGCCGGTACACATCCTGCAGATCCATGGCACGGCCGACGACGCCATCTCCTACGAGCCCGGCGAGTTCATTGGCGGCGGGCACCCCGGAGCGCGCGAATCGGTGGAGAACTGGGCCGTCCACAACGGATGCGCGGTGGAAGGCGTCGACGCCGGCACCCTCGATCTGGAGGCTGGGCTGGCGGGCGCCGAATCCACGGTGACACGCTACACGGAAGGCTGCCGACTGGGCGGCTCAGCCGAGTTGTGGACCATCCAGGACGGAGGGCACGTTCCGCAGTTCTCGCCCCACTTCAGTCGCCTGGTCATCGAGTGGCTACTCGGCCATCCAAAGCCCTAGCCGACGCCCATCGTCGTTCCCCGGCACCATCGTTAAGAGCTACTCAAGAAGGTCATAACTGGTCTCCACGCCAGGCTCCGCCACACCGCCCGCCTGGGCATAGGGGGTGCAGCGTTCGTACGGCCGAACCATACGCAATAACTCCGACCGATACACCGCACACAAAAGGGGGCGAGCGCATATGCGCTCGCCCCCTTTTGCTCTCGGTCGGTTCCGCGTGACTTAGGGAACCGCGGATTCGTCCACCCAAGCCGACTTCACGAGCAGCGTCGGGTCGGCATCGGACTTCGGCACCAGCTTCTGGATGCGGCCCTGCTGGTTGTCGGCGCCGTAAAGCACGCCGTTGCTATCGACGGCGAATGAGTGCATCTCGGTGTAACGGCCCGCCCCTTCCCGCGGCAACTGCTGAATCGTCTGGATGTTGCCGTTCAGGTCGAACTTCATGATCGACGCGCCATCCTGGCCCACATCCGTCACCCATACGTCGTACTGGTTCACGAGGATGTCGAGCGGCAGGTCGAAACCGGACCAGGTGCCAATCGGCGAAATGTTCGGGTGATACCAGGTCGACCGGGTGCTCTCGTTGAACACCTGGACCCGTCGGTTGTTCCGGTCGGCCACGAAGATGCGGCCGTCAGGACCGATAGCGATCGAGTGGACCACGTCGAAGCGGCCCCGTCCAGAGCCTTTCTCACCACCAAACTCGGTGATGTAGTTCAGGTCTCCATCGAGAATCATCACCCGGCCGTTATTGAAGCCATCGGCCACCATCACGCGGCCATCCGTGGTGAACGCGACGTCCTGCGGACCGTCGAGATGCGCCTCGTCGTTCCCCGGCACGCCTTTCTCGCCAAATGTGTGCAGCAGCTCGCTGCCGTCGTTCGAGAACACGAAGAACTGATGCTGGGTCTCGTCGACAACCCACACCCGGCGTTCCGGGTCGTAAGGACTGATCCGGACACGGTGCGGACCCGGTCCGTCGCCGCCCTGGAACAGATGGTCCCACTGGTCCCACACCTCAAGGACTTCACCCTCGCCATTGACGACATAGATCACGTTCTGGATGACCTTGTACTCGGTCTGCCGCAACGTGTTGATGTCGATCGACCCGGCCCAGCCCTGGAATCCAGAGGGCAGCGGGTCGGGCAACCGGGTCTCTCCGCGCTGGAGGACGATGATCCGATCGTCGTTGTCGATGGCCACACCTGAGTTACCACCCCAGGCATAGCCGTCATCGGCGAACGCCTGCGGCCACCCGGCGGCCATGTCGTACGCGATGGGCACCGTAGGCGCGAGATCCCTCAACCGAGGCGGGGGGGGTGGCTCTTGCAGCGACACCGGGCCAGTAATGACACCGGCCGCCATCACCACGGACAGCACCAGAATCAGCTTGCGCATGATGAATTACACCTCCACGACGAGAAGACGCGCCCATCGGAACGCGCGTTAGACTTCAAAGGTAGATTCTACTGCGACACGCGCCAGACTCAAGCCTCCGGTTCGCGACCTGTCGCTCGCCAGCGTAGCCAGTGGTCGGCGAGCGTGATGGCAACCATGGCTTCGGCCATGGGGATAAAGCGGGGCAAGAGACACGGATCGTGTCGCCCCTTGGTGGCGATGGTGGTGGGCTGACCGTCTCGCGTTACCGTGTCCTGCTCTTGTGGGAGGCTGCTGGTCGGCTTGACGGCGGCACGGAGCACAATCGGCATCCCGCTTGAGATGCCGCCTAACATGCCGCCGTGGCGGTTCGACTGGGTCGAGACCACGGGCGGCTCGCCGTCGGCCTGAAACAGGTCGTTGTTCTCGCTCCCGCGGAGCCCTCCGACGGCGAACCCCACGCCGTATTCCACGCCCAGCACCGCCGGTAGGCTGAAGAGTGCCTTCCCCAGGTCGGCTTTCAGCTTGTCGAACACCGGCTCGCCCAGCCCGGCGGGCACCCCAGTGGCCACGATCTCGGCCACGCCCCCAATGGAATCACGTGCCTCTCGCATTTTGTCGATGAGAGCGACCATCTCGGCAGCCAGCTCGGGGTCAGGGCACCTAACGATGTTCGGCTCGCCGTCCGGGAGCCGCTCAACCATCTCCTGGGTAACTGACGCCGGATCGGCGACATCGGCGGTGATGTGGCCCACCTGCCTGACATAGCCGACGACCTGCCCTCCGAACGCATGGGCAACCAACCGTTTAGCCACCACGCCGGCCGCCACGCGCACCGAGGTTTCGCGCGCGCTCGACCGCCCACCGCCGCGATAATCTCGCCGACCATACTTCGCGTCGTAGGTATAGTCGGCGTGCCCCGGACGGTACTTGTCCTTGATGTCACTGTAGTCACGGCTGCGCTGGTCCTTGTTCCTGATCAAAATCGCAATACTGGTGCCGGTTGTCTCCCCCTCGAAAACTCCGGACAGGATCTCGGGGATGTCGGCCTCGTCTCGTGGGGTGACGATCCGGCTTTGGCCGGGGCGGCGCCTGGCCAGATCCTTTGAGAAATCGGCCTCGGCCAACGGTAAACCCGGCGGACAGCCGTCGATGATGACGACATAGCCCGGCCCGTGCGACTCGCCCGCGGTCGTGATGCGGAAGGTGTGCCCGAACGTGTCTCCTGGCATTCCGACGATCTTATCAGCGTAACCAGCAGTACCCCCGGCGTCAGGTAGCATGACGACATGTCCAGCGCACCCCGAGCAATGCTCTGCTCGGCCTACGGACCGGCCGACACGCTCGTCTTCACCCAGATCGACCGCCCCGCCCTGGCCGACAACGAGATCCGCATCGGCGTCCATGCCGCGGGCGTAAATTTTCCCGACCTGCTCATCATCGAAGGCAAGTACCAGTACAAGCCTGAGCCGCCGTTCGCGCCAGGCGGCGAGGTCGCAGGCGAGGTGCTGGAGGTCGGCGCCGAGGTCACCGGGTTCGCCGCGGGCGACGCCGTCATCGGTATGTGCCGCTATAACGGATTCGCCGAGGAGACGGTGGTCAAAGCAGACCGCTGCATACGACTCCCGGCCTCGGTCGACATGACCGTGGCGGCCGGACTGGCCCTGACCTACGGCACCAGCATCTACGCTCTGGTCCAGCGCGGAGCCCTGGCGACCGGCGAGACGCTGCTAGTACACGGGGCTGCGGGCGGCGTGGGCACCGCCAGCGTCGACATAGGCCAATGTCTGGGCGCCCGCATCATCGCCACCGGCGGCAGCGACGCGAAGCTGGCGACGATCGCCGACCACTACGGCGTCAAACACGTCGTGAACTACGCCACCACCCCGGACTGGAAGGACGAGGTCAAGGCACTCACCGGTGGTAAGGGGGCCGACGTAATCTGCGACCCGGTGGGGGGGGAGGTGTTCGAGAAGTCGCTCCGCTGTATTAACTGGAACGGCCGCCTTCTGGTGGTGGGCTTCGCCAGCGGCACCATCCCATCGGCCCGCGCCAACCTGATGCTGCTGAAGAGCTGTTCGGTGGTGGGCGTATTTTGGGGCGCCTTTGCCAGCCGGGATCCGGAGGGCAACCGGGCCAACTTCGCTCGCCTCTTCGACTGGCTCGACGCTGGCAAGCTCCGACCGCTGGTAGCGCGGACGTTCCCACTGCAGGAGGCCGCCGAGGCGCTCGGCATGATCGAGCGGCGCGAAGTCGTGGGCAAGCTCATCCTCACCACCGACCGCCATGCCGACTGAACCAGCGCCCAGAGCCGACCTGCGCGCGATCGTGTTCGACCTCGGGGGCGTCATCCTCAACTCGCCGCTCCCGGCCATCACCGACTACGAGCAGAAACTGGGTGCGCCGACGGGCTTCCTCGCGCAACTCATCCAAGACAGCGGCAACGACGGTCCGTGGGCCCGCCTGGAGCGGGGCGAGCTTACTGTCGCCGAGTTCGGCACGGCGCTGGGCATCCATTCCGAGGCCGCCGGCCACCGCATGGAGGCCCCCCAGTTGCTTCGAAGTATCGAGCAGGCTGCCACCCCTCGCCCGGCGATGCTCGATGCGATCGACCGACTCCGAACAACCGGGCTACGCGTCGCGACCCTGACCAACGCCTGGGACACGCCTGGCCGCGGCGCCCGCCTGACATCGGTACTGGGTCGGTTCGACACCGTGATCGAATCGTTCCGCGTCGGCATGCGGAAGCCGGAGCCCCGGATCTACGAGCTGACGTGCCAGATCCTCAACGCCCGTCCCACGCAGATGGTGTTCCTCGACGACCTCGGCGGCAACTTGAAGCCAGCTCGGGCCATGGGGATGGCCACCATCAAAGTTGGCGACCCGACCGAGGCGCTTGCCTCACTTGAAACCCTGACCGGCGTATCTCTACGCTAGCTGCTCAGGCCCATCGCGCTGGTGGCCACGTCAAGGAAGACGCATACGCACCACTCCGACGGCCCGGTTCCCTCTCTATGCGAGGAGCCTGGCCGCCACTGCTTGGAGCGGGATAATGCCGGCATCAGGCCTCCCGCTGTCTCGGGGCACCGCACCGCAGATCGCGAAACAGGCCTCAGTCCCGACGCCGCTTCCACCGGGCGAACAGAAGCGTCGTGAGCCCCAGCATGACCTCGTCAACAAACGGGATCGGGTCGAGCACAAACAGATCGGCCAGAAACAGTCCGCCGGCCAGCACGAAGAGCTGCCACGAGCGCAGCCGGTTAAGCCACCCGACGAGACTCCCTTCACCGGACATGCTCTCGGTAGAAACCGAGCATGCGCGACCAGCAGGTGGACGCATGGGCCGGATCGTAGACCGCGTCTCTGGTGTCATTAAAGAAGGCATGGTCGACACCTTCGCACACGGTGATGTCGGCCGATTTGCCAGCAGCCTGGAGATCGGCTTCGAACTGCTTTACGGCGGCTGGTGGGACGAACTCGTCCTTCTCGGCGAAAAATCCGAGCACCGGGGCCTGGAGCGCAGACAGGTTGGGCTTCACGTTCGGGTGAATGCCATAAAACACAACACAGCCACCCACCGACGCGTTCTCGCATGCCGCGTACAGCGAGAGCTGCCCGCCCATGCAGAAGCCTACTGTCCCGACGGTGCTGCTGGTCACCTCATCACGCCCCAGCAGATAGCCAATGGCGCCGGACAAGTCCTTGGCAGCGCGGTCGATATCGAGAGCCATCATCAGCTTGCCGGCATCGTCCGGGCTCGACGTGCTCTCGCCGTGATACATGTCTGGCGCTAGCGCCACGAACCCTTCGGCAGCGAAACGGTCTACCACGTCCTTGATGTGATCGACCAGACCCCACCACTCCTGGATGACGATGACGCCGGGACCACCGCCGGACTCGGGCACCGCCAGGTAGCCGTTTCCGGGTTTTCCGTTGACAGGAAAATCGACCATCGAACCTTGCATGACTGAATCACTCCTCCGCTATGAGACGACTGAGGGCAGGCCTATCCTATTACCGGGAGGGTGTGGCCACCTGCCCTTCGACACGCACGAGTTCGCCTTCCGCATCGTAGTAGCCAACGCTGCCTTGGCCATCTGGGGCCACCCCCAGCACCAGTCGGGGACGCGAGCCATCACCGAGATTGACCACCGCGGTACCCTGGACGGCGCCCATCGCCACCCGCTGGGCGCCGGTGGCGTCGTAGAGCGAGACAAACGGCGCACCGTCGCTGCCCACCGACAACCCGATGCCTCTCTGTCCGGGTGCGCCCAGCAGGTCGATGCTGGGCTCGCCCTGTAGACTGAGATTCGGCCGCCCACTGGGCGCCAGGGTGGCCTGCATGCGCGATTGCCCACCGTGGGACAGCGCCACCAACGGGGTCTCGTTGATCGCACCCAGGGTCACGTTCCTGGCCCGCGCGTCACCAAGCGTGATCGACGGATCGCCGCCGGACAAGGTCGCCTCAAGCAGGGGCGCCCCGGTCGGGTCGGTGAACTGGAGGTGCGGTGTGCCATCCGGGTCGACGCCGATGAAGCCTCGACGCTCGCCGGTCGCGGCATAGAACGCCAGAGCGGTCCGTCCCGCCTCGTCCGACGCCGACAGCAGCGCACGTAGCGTGCCGGCGCTATCGACGATGTTGATCTGGCTGGCCGTCACCACGTTGGAGCCCTGCGCCTTGACGGGACGGTTCAGCAGCGCCGAGGACATCGCCCCACCGACTATCGATCCCACCAGCACGAGCACCGGGAACATCCACGTTCGCTTCAGCATTTCCTACTCCGTGTTCTGCCAGAACCGACCTACTAGGCCGCCTCGTCGACCGCCAAGAAATGGCGCCCGCGGGTCTCCGGGCCTAACCAGATAAAGGCGGCCACCAGCAACCCGGACACGACGATGCAGACCGACATCGCCGAGCCAGTCGTCATCCCGCCATCCTGGAGCTGCCCCAGCACAAACGGGGTGGCCGAACCGACCGCCGCCCCCACGTGGTAGGAAAGCCCGGGCCCCACGCCGCGCACGGCCGTCGGGAAGCGCTCGGTCAGATACGCGGGTGCCATACCCCAGATCCCGCCACCGGTAGCCCCCATGGCGACCGACCCGAGCAACAGCACCGTCGAGCTAGTTGAGCCCAGGAAGATCGGCACGGTGGCAACCCCAGTCACCGCAGCCAGCGCCACCGCACCCCGGCGCCCCAAAACCCCTTCCGACACGCGCCCCCAGAAGGCGATGCCTACTACGGCGGCCGCGTTGAACGCGACCACATACCGCAATGGGTCCAGACCCAGGTCAAGCAGGAAGGTCGGATACCAGAACGAGATCGAGTAGTAAGAGAACATGAAGGCCGACAGCAGCAGCGAGCTCTGCACAGTCACCCACAGCAGGTCCGGTTGAAACAGCCGGAGTATCGAAACCCGGTCCGCCAACTCCTGCCCCCCACGCTCCTTTAAATACCGCTGCCGCTCCAGCCAGATCGGACTCTCGTCGACGCCTGTCCGGATCCACAACACGAGAAGCGCCGGGATCACGCCGGTCCAGAACATCACCCGCCACCCAAGCGACGAGCCGGGATTGTCGCTGAACGGGTCGGCCATCCCCTCGAAGAGCGGATAGACATAAGAGAAGGTAAACGCCGACAGGATGTAGCCCCAGTACCAACCGCCCTGCAGCAGGCCGGAGGCCAGGCCCCGAAGGCGGGTCGGCCAGTGCTCGATCGCCAGCGGCATACCGGCGGCCCACTCCCCGCCCATGCCGATCCCGAACAGGGCCCGAAATGCGAACAGCATCGCGTAGGAGGTGGAAAAACCGCTCAGGAACGCGAACAGCGAGAACCAGAGGATCGACAGCATCAGCGGAAGCTTGCGCCCCCACCGGTCTGCCATCATCCCAGCGCCGAGCCCGCCCACTAGACGGAACAGCAGCGTCACCGTCCCCAGCGCACCGGCCAGCGCCGCATCCACCGTAAAGCTCTCCTGGATGTCCACCAGGATGAACGTCATGATGGTGAAATCGAAACCGTCCAGCAGCCAGCCCAGAAAGGTAGCGAAGAAGGCGCGCCACTGCTGGCCGTTAATTTCACGGAACCACGGAACGCCGGGTTTCTGCTCTCTGTCGCTCATCAAGATTCAGGCTACAGGCGCTCGTACCTGATCGGAATCGTGGCCAGGCTCGGGAAAGAAAGGTTAGCGATTATAGCGTTGCTCCTTCGGGCGCCGTGGCACCAGATTGCCGACAAGGCGAGAATAGCGAGAACCGGGTGGACGCACACACTACAATGGGCGCCTCTGAACATCGGTGTGGCGGCTCGCATCGGACGCGCACCCTTAAAGACACTGGAGGCTCTCTCAAGATGACGACCCTTAACGCGCGCGTGTCGCGGCTCGTGACACCGCTTGGTGCGTTTGCGCTTCTAACCCTTGGAGTGCCCCTAGCGACGCCATCGACCGCTTTCGGCCAGGAACAGTTGCTCTACATCAGCGCGACCGGGGTCACCGGCTCGCCGGTCTCCGATCTCACCGCCGAGGAGATCGTCGTGCAGTGGGACGGCGAGGACACCGAGATCGTCGAACTCGAATTGATCGAGTGGCCGGTCCAGGTCACCATGATGGTCGACAACGGACGCGGCGGCCGCGAGCACATCGATCAGATCCGGGCCGGTCTAAAGGCGTTCATCGCGGCGCTTCCCGAAGGCATCGAGATGGCGCTAGTCGCCACCTCTGACGAAGTGCTGAGCGTGACCGACTACACCAGCGACAAGGCGGCGCTGACGGCCGGGGTCGACGAAATGGAACGGGGCAACGATGACGCCTACTTCCTAGACGCCATGATCGCGGCAGCCGAAACGGTGGCCGCAGCCCAGCGCGAGTTCTTCCCGGTGTTCGTCAACCTGGCGACCGACGAGAACGAGGGCAGCGAGGGTGACCAGGCCGCGTTCGAGGCCATGGTCAACACCGTGGTCACAAACGCCGGCACCGTGCATACACGGCTGCTCTACACCGAGGATGGCGACGCGGATCAGAGCGTGCAGGCACTAGTTGGCCCGATCGGCCAACAGACCCCGGGCGGCTCCTACGAAGCCATCGCTGACGTGACGACCCTCGAGGCGAACATGACGGCCCTGGCCGAGGACATCGCCCGCAAGAACGGGGTGGTGAGTGTGCAGTATCGCGTGCGGTACAACCCACCAGCCGACGCCGGCCCAGCGCCTGGTATCTCGGTGGGCTCATCCCGGGCGGGACTCAACCTGATTCCAACGATCGACGGTAACCTACCCTAACTTCTTGACGCACTCGTTTCGTCTGGACGGTCACTCGCGACCGTCCGGGCGCGGGGAATTCTGTCGAGCGCGGGCCAGGTCCTCGAACACCGTGGCCAGCGCCGGGAAGGTCGCGATCAGGGTCCGGAAGTCACCCCGCCCAATCGTCAGCACATCGACAGGCGTCAAGGCGGTCACAGTCGAATTCCGGGGTACCACATCAAGGAGCGCCGCCTCCCCGAAGTAGTCTCCCGCCTCGAGCACAGCCAGCCGCTCCGGCCGACCGTCGAGACCGCGGCGGCTTACCGCCACCCGACCGGTCCGTACCACGAACAACTTGTCACCGAAGTCACCCTCGCGCACCAGTTCCTCTCCCTCGTCGAAGTGCTCGGCCGAGATTGAACTGGTCCGGTCGGTCTTGAGCTGCACGATGTCCTGACGCAGGACCAGATCGAGCGTCCAGTCGGTGGCCACGCGGAGCTTGCGATCCAATCCTGGCAGCTTGAGCAAGTAGACGGTGCGCCACAACCACCAGGCGAACAACCCGGAGAGCTTGAAACCGAATACCTGGGCCACGGCCGACCGCCGCCCCAACGACACGAGCTGTCCAAGCGACGAGAACGAGAACGTAGTCGGGGCTGCACCATCGATCGCGGCAAGGATATTGTCAGCGGCACAACGGGCCTCTCGGATGGCGTGCTGTGCGGTCGGCGGCGCCGGCCGGCCGGTGCGCGTCTCGGTCACCGCCGCGCAATCCCCGACTGCCCACACCCGGTCTAGCCCCGGCACCGCGAGATGCGCGTCGACCGGCACCCGGCCGCGATGCAGTTCTACCGGCAGTGTCTGGAGAAGCGGATTCGGACCGGAAGGCACGGTGCTGACGATTGTCCTGGTCTCTAGTCGATCGCCCGTCGACATTCGTGCCGCCGTGGCGGTCGCTACTTCGAGCCGGGTGCCAAGTCGGATCTCCATACCCCGCCGGGTCAGCAGCCGGTGGGCGAACCGGCCCAGACTCTCATCGAGCTCAGGCAGAATGCGATCGCCGGAATGCAGCAACACCACACGAAGCTCGGCCGCATCGAGACCTCGGTAGTCCCGGACGACTTCATGCACGAAGTCGTTGAGCTCGGCCGCCAACTCCACTCCGGAGAAGCCACCGCCAGCCACGACGAAAGACATGAGCCCGCGTCGAACCTCCGGGTCGGTCTCCACCGCGGCTTCCTCGAGGACGTTAAGCACGTGATTCCGGACTTGCAACGCATCGCCCAGCGACTTAAACGGAAGGGCATGCTCACGCCCTCCGGGAAGGTCGCCGAGAGCGGGGACGTTGCCCAGCGCGACCACTAGATGATCGAAGCCGAGCACCACGGGCCGAGGGCGCACGCCCGGTCGCAGCGTGACGGTACGAGCCGTTAGGTCGACGGAGTCGATCTCCCGGGTGTAGAGCCGGGTGCGGGGACACAGACGACGGAGCGGTGCGATCGTGTCGACAAGCCCGATGCTGGCCGAAACGACTTCGGGGATGAGCGGTTGAAAGATGAGGTAGTTTTCACGGCTGACGAGTGACAACTCGACGTCGTCTCGACGCCCGAGCCGCCGCTCGAGCCGCATCGCCGCGTAGACCCCGGCGAACCCGCCACCGAGGATCAGTATCCGTTGTCGATTCACCGGCGCGGCTCACTGGGATTCACGGAAACACGCGATCAGGCGTTCACCCGTGTCCTCGACCACGGGAAACGGCTCGATCTCGAGATTCGAGAGCAGGAGGTCTTCCTCGGTCTTGCGAACGTGACCGGTGTCAGTTTCGCAGTGGGCCGTCACCATGGCACCCCTCGCGCGATGATCGCGGCCGCCGGGCAAGTCCCGATGGGAGACAATTCTACTTCCCAGGACGGGCCAGACGACTCGTGGACGGGATAATCTCGCGAGGGCCGCCGGCGAACAATCCCGATGTCGGCCGTTACGCTACCATACAGTCCGCTGGTCCCTTTAGGGGTCGCATCCCGCCAATGTTCATCCTGAGCTATACCCAGAACGGCGTCGCCCGACGGCACCAGCTACAGCCCGGCACCACGCTGGTCGGCCGCGCGCCCGAGTGCGACCTGCTGATCGAAGACCAGAGCATTTCTCGAAGCCATGCCGAATTCTTGGTGACCGACACGGCGTGCGAGGTCCGGGATCTGGGCAGCCTCAACGGGACCTATCGTAACGGCCGTGGGGTGACGCGGGTCACGGTGGGCGACGGCGACATACTCACGCTGGGGCAGTTGCCAGTCCAGGTGCACGAATCGCATGAGGAGCAACTTACGCTCACCGACGACGTGGTCGTCCTCGACGAGGAGCGCACGCTCTCCCGGCCGGTGTCCCAGCTGGGCACCCCAGAAACGGGGGTGTCAGGCGTCGACGCTCCACGCCTACTGTCGCTCCTTTCCGCTCTGGGCCGCCTGCTGATCGAGACCGACACCCTCGCGGACCTCCTCGAGCGAGTCGCCGAACTGGTCTTCGACGCAGTGCCAGCCGATCGGTGCTATCTGCTGCTGGGCGGTCCCGACGACATCCCCAGCCCGCGAGTGGTGCGGCAGCGCAACGGCCAGCCCCCGGCGGACGCGTCAATCAGCCGGACCATCATCAATCGCGTCCAGCAGGATCAGGTGGCGATGCTGGCGGCCAACGCCCAGCTCGACCCGCGGCTGGCTGCCGGCGAGAGCATCCAGGTGCAGAACATCCGCGCGTTCATGTGTGCGCCATTGTGGAACCGGACCGACGTCATCGGTGTGCTCTACGCTGACAGCCCAGAGGTGGGCCGCTTCGTCGCCGCGGATCTCGATCTGTTCACCGCGCTGGCGAACTCCGCAGCCGTCCTGATCGAGCGGGCGCGGCTCGCCGATCGGGTGCTGGAAGAAAAGCGCCGGCGCGAACGGCTGCAGCGCTATCATTCGCCGGCAGTCGTCGAGCGGATCCTGGACGATGCCCACGCCGGTGACGGTGCCTTCCTCGCGCAGGAGCGCGAAGTGAGCGTTCTGTTCGCCGACCTAGTGGGCTTCACGAGTCGCGCCGAACGACTCCCACCACATGAAGTGGCCCACCTGCTCAACGGCTGCCTGGGCACGATGAGCGAAGCGGTCTTCGAACAGGATGGGATGCTCGACAAATTCATGGGCGACGCACTGCTCGCCGTGTTCGGCGCGCCGTTCGATCAGCCCGACCACGCGCTGCGGGCGGTGCGGGCCGCGACCGGTATCCGGAACAGGCTCGACGCCGCGAACCGCGAGCGTCCGGACGACCCGCTGGCGGTTCGTATCGCGATCAACAGCGGCCTCGTCATGACGGGCGACATCGGCTCACCGAAACGGCGGGAATACACCGTGCTCGGCGACGTGGTGAACACCGCGTCCCGGCTTCAGTCCCAGGTCGCCGGCGCGGGAGAGATCGTCATCAGCCGCGCCACCTACGACCAGATCCGCGATCACTTAACCGCACGGTCACGTGGCCCCATTACTCTCCGCGGCCGGTCCGAGCCGGTCGAGGTCTTCGAACTCTAGTCAGGGGATTCGCCATTCGTTCTAGTGCTCTGCCGAGAGGGAACTAGAGGGTCGCCACTCCTCGTACTACAGGGGTTGCGAAGTAGCGACGGGAACACTACTGTTAGCCGGTATCTGCAGAGCTAGACCGCCCTCCTTCGAGATACGTCATGCGCATCAAGCTCAGAACCAACCCACCGTCCAGGCCCGGGAGCCGGCACAGCATCTCATTTCTACTGGTCTCCCTGCTGGCGTCTGGCATGCCAGCAATCGCCCAGGTCGGCGGGCCGGCTCAGGTGCTCACCGCCGCCGACGTCACCGCGCTGATCACGACGGCGGCGACGGCTCTCGACGACAGCTCGCTGGCCGTAGCAGTCGTTGACCGCCGAGGCGCCATCCTCGGCGTATACGGGCGGCCGGCCACCCCGCCTCGGACACCTGACATCGCGGTGTCGCTGGCACGGACCACCGCATTCTTCAGTAACGACCAAGCGCCCTTGTCATCTCGCACGGTGAGATTCATTAGCGGTATCCACTTCCCAGCCGGGGTGCCGAATACACCCCCGGCGGCACTCTACGGCGTGGAAAACATCAACCGCGGCTGCGACCTTGGCCCGTTCAACTCTGGGGTCGCGATTCCACGGCCGCGGTCTCTGGCCGGCACGGTCGGGACCGGAGCGGGCAACGTGCCGCTTCCCTGCAACCCACGCGACACCCGTGGCTGCGCGGTCGGGGGGCCGATCGAAGGACAGGACGGCTCGCCGATCTACTCGCTGGGCATCACGACCGGGAAGCCCAACCTCGAGGACTCGCCGAATGCATTCCCCGCCACTGGTGGCGGTCTCAAGGACGTCGATCCGGGCGGAATCCCGCTCTATCGCGGCGGCAAGCTAATCGGTGGTATTGGTGTCGCCGGGGTACCCCCAGACCGTGCTCAATACGCAGCACTGGTGGCAGCGGCGGCCACCGGACGCGGACTCACGACGGCGCTGGCCTTCCCAAACGCGCTGCCATTCCCTGGCGCGGTTTTTATCGACGGGATCCGGCTGCCGTTCTACGGGTCGTGCGGCACCAACCTGAGGTGTATCCAGGCAGAGGCTGACGGCCGACCGAGCGGCACCGCACCCGGGTCATTTAGCCAAGGCAGCATGCTGGTGCCACCGCAATCCGGCGCCGACGCTCCCGAGGGCTATCTCATCGGTCCGCGGGGAAGCCCAGGTGGCGGACTAACGCGAGCCGACGTCGAGCAAATCGTCAATCAGGCGATCGCCACCGCCGACATCACGCGGGCACAGGTGCGGCTGCCCTTCGGGCAGACGGCCAAGGTCATCATCGCGGTCACCGATGCGAGGGGCGCGGTGCTGGCGGAGTACCGCATGGCTGACGCGCTCTTCGACGCCGTAGACGTGGTACCGTCGAAAGCGCGTAACGCCTACTACTTCAGCAGCCGCGAGGGCTATGAAGTGCTCCGTGACTACGTCGAACGGAGCACGGCGGACGATTACACGTGGGAACCCGAGCCGCCGGATCCGCAGTTCGGCTGGGCGCTGACCAGCCGCACGATCGGGTTCGGCGGGCAACCGCTGTTTCCGCCGGGAATCGACCTCGAAAAGACGCCGACCGCAGGCCCCTGGTTCGACCTGTTCGTCTACGACACGCTCAACCCGTGCACAGAAGGTAGCGGTCCCAGCCGGGGCGGTAACCGACAGTTCGGCAACCAGAACGGCATCACGTGGTTCCCTGGAAGCGCGCCGCTCTACAAGGATGGAGAGCTGGTCGGCGGGCTCGGTGTGAGCGGTGACGGCATCGAGCAGAACGACCTGATCACGGCCGGCGGGACGGTCGGATTCGAGCCACCCCAGGCATTGCGGGTTGATAACAGCGTCATCCGCGTCGGCAGCGGGGAGGAGGTCCGGCTCCCCTATCTCAAGTTCCCTCGCAACCCGACCCAGCGATAGAGCAACCATGCGAACCACACTGCATCCAGGGCTCCTAGTCGTGACCACGCTACTCCTCGTGGCGCTAGCCGCTCCCGCCATCGCCCAGTTCACGGTTCTTGGGCCCACGAAGTGCACGAGCTGTAAGGAGGACAACGGGCACGAGGACGAGGACGAATGGTGGCAGAAGCTCGACGGACCACCGCCGCTGGGCCACATCAATGCGCTGAAGCAGATGGAGGTGGAAGATTCAGTGAAATACGCGGCGGCGGTGGGACTCGACGAGACCTTCGACGGCGTCTACGACTTAGAGGGGAGCTGCGTCGCCTGCCACGCGACAGTCTTTAAAGGAGATGCGCGGGCGGGGGTCTCGTGCGAGAACTGCCACGGGCCCGGTAGCGACTACCTAGAGAGCCATCAGGAGGAGGACTCCTACCAGGATTCGCTCGCGCGAGGGATGAAGGACGTCATCGGGAACCTAGAGAACTGGGCCCGTGAATGCATGACCTGTCATGTAATGGATGACCAGCGCTTGATCGACGCCGGCCATCCATCTGGGGACGACTTCCGGTTGGAGGGTCCCACCGAATCTGGTGACCTAACGAAGTACGGCGTGGTGGCGCTGCACTGGGAGAACGATTACGCCGCTGAGCAGGTGGCCGCAGCAGCCGAAGCGGTGCGCGCCGAGCTCGTCGCTCGTCGGTCACCGCCGCAGCTAACGGCAGCGCCCGCCGCAGTCGTTCCCGACCCAACCGTTGCCCCGGCGATCGAGGCACCCGCGGTCGCAGAGGTGTCGGCCGTCGCCGATCCTCCAACACCAACTGCCGCAAACCTTGCGGACCCGCCGGCAACGCCATCCCCAGGCCCAGACACTCCCGCGGCGCCTCCGGCACCATCCGCACCGACGCCGACGACGACGAACACTGCGGCAATGCCTGAAGCGCCCGATGCCGTGCCCGACGCGCCAGCACCCCTGCCGCCCCCGGAACTGGCCGAGCCGGCCACCCCGCTGGAACCACCGCCGCCTCGAATTCTGGAACCACCCCCGCCTCGAATTGTGGAGCGGGTGGTAACCGAGGAGGTCCCGGTCTACATCGTCGAGCAGCTCCCGGCGCTGCCCCAGTCCCCAGCCGGTATCGTCGCCGCCGTGCAAGGACGGGCAGTAGCGCTGCTCAACGGGTTACTGAGACGTGAAGGGCGGACTCCGGTCCGCGTCACCCCACCTGAGCCAAGCACCGAGTATCGGGGCGCCGATGCCGAGCTACTGCGGCTGCAGCGTGAGGTATTGACCCTGGCCATCGAAGCGCTCGGCACCGCACCGCGGAGCGACGAGACGCCCGAACAGTAGACGAGGACGCTCGATGGCGAACAAAGACCAACCAGCAGATCCTGGCGGTAACCCGTTCACAGACGGCCTCCCAGTCGAGGCACCACCGAGCCTGGAGCAGTTGGGAACCTACCAGTTTCTCAAACCTGTCGCGCCGCGTATCCTCGAGAAGCTCCAGCCGAATCTCCTCGAGCGCACCTACGCGCCCGGAGATACGCTTCTACGACTCGGCGACTACAGCGACGCCGCCTACTACATCGCGGACGGTGTGGTGGAGGTGCAGATCACGCCGATCGAGGAAGCACCGGCACGGTCCGAGTCGGCCACGCCGCCAGCAGAGCCGTCCGAAGGTCTCGCCTCCCGGCTTCGCACGATTTTCGGCCGCCAGCCGCTCGAAGGCGCCGTCCAAGTCGGCGGCATCGCCACCGATGGCACCGTGATCCTGGATGACATGCCGATCGGCGCACGGCCCGGCGAACGGGTGCTCCTGGAAGCTGGGGAGGTCTTCGGCGAGCTGAGCGCGATGTCGCGCTATCCTGTATCAGCCGACGTCGTGGCAAGAACCGAGACCCGGTGTCTGCTCATCCGAACGCCCGCGCTCAGGATGCTGCTAAAGCAAAAGCCGCTGGCCGACTTTAAGCAGATGATCGACGAGCGCTACCGCGCGCGGAGCCTCGCCACCCATCTACGCAATGTCGAGTTGTTCGCTGAGCTCGACGCCGGCATCATCAGCCAGCTACAACAGGCGGCTGAGCTCCTGTCATTCGAGCCTGGCCAGGAGATCGTCAGTCAAGACACGTCGGGCGACGCCTTCTACCTAGTGCGCGGGGGCTACGTGAAGGTGGGGGTTCAGACAGGCGCTGCCAACCTTGCGGTGACCTACCTCCGCAAGGGGGACTACGCAGGCGAGCTTTCGCTCCTGCTGGACGAGCCGTGGCCATTCTCCCTGCAGGCGCTCGAGCACGTCGAACTAGTCAAGATCGCCAGGCCGGAGTTCGAGCGGATCGTCAGTCAATACAGCAACGTGCGAGAACTGCTCTGGCAAGCAGTGGTCATCAGGCTGAAGGAACGCGGCGTCGCGAGACGCAATCCGCTATCGGCGCAATACCTGCAGATGGCAATGGACACCGGGTTGATCCACGGCGAAAGTGTGCTCCTCATCGACCTGAGCACCTGCACTCGCTGCGACGACTGCGTTCGAGCCTGCGCCGACACGCACGGCGGCACGCCGCGTTTCATCCGCGAGGGCACGCGGTTCCGTCAGTGGTCGATCCCGACCGCCTGCTACCAGTGCACGGACCCCGTGTGCATGATCGGTTGCCCCACAGGCGCCATCACGAGACCAATCGGGTCACTCGAAGTGACGATCAATAAGGACACCTGTATCGGCTGTCACAACTGCGTGAAGCGCTGTCCCTGGGACAACATTATCGAGGTCCCCTACAGCAGCCCCACCATCAATCGCGACATCGAGTTGGCTACCAAGTGCGACCTCTGCCTAGGGCGCACCCAGGGACCGGCCTGCGTCCAGATGTGCCCGCACGGGTCAGCGACGCGCATCTCGTTCAAAGATCTGGAGGCGGTCACCACGACGCTGTCTGCCGAGGAAATCACCTAACCATGGGCTGGGACTACCTACGGCCCAAGCGCAGCGACTGGTGCTTGGCCGCGGTGCTAATCGGCATCGTGGCGCTACTTCTCTACGCCGCGTTGGCTTGGTGGGCACCCTGGTCACCGGGCCGGTTCTGGGGGCTGACGTTCGGCACACTCGCCGCGGCTGTCTTCTTTCTCGACGGGCTCTATCCTCTGCGACGGCGGCTGATGGGCTGGCCGCTGGGCACGGCACAGCGGTGGCTGCAGTTCCACCTCTACGGCGGCATCTTGGCGTTCCTGTTTGTCCTGATCCACGTCGGGTTCACACTTCCCCACGGACAGTTCGGGTGGTGGCTTTTCGCGCTCACAGCCTGGACGACGCTGACCGGCGTGGTCGGCGTCTGGCTACAGAAATGGATCCCGTCACTGCTCTCCACCCAGCTCGGTGTCGAGGCACTCTACGACCGGATCCCGGAGATGGCGACCCGCCTGCAAGAAGAGGCGGACCTGGTGGTGCGCGACGCCTCAGAGGTGCTCGAGCGCTTCTATACCGGTGAGATCCGGCCGTCGCTGGCTGGCGTCGCGCCGTCCTGGTCGTTTCTTGCCGATATCCGAGGCGGCCGGGAACGGCGGCTGGCACCGTTCCGCAACGTGGCCAAGTTCGCGACCGAAGAGGACCAGACCCGCCTCAAGGACCTTGAGGCGATCGTGACCGAGAAGCTGGAGCTCGACGCCCACTACAGCCTGCAGCGCGCGCTCCGGCTCTGGCTACCGTTTCACCTGTTTCCCGCGATGGCGCTGCTCGGACTGCTGACCGTGCACATCCTGGCAGTGTTGTATCTGTGACCGACATGGACGGATCGCGATGACACGCCCCCTCCCGAGCGGCACCCCGACGCGTTCTAAGCGCTATCTGTCGCCGGTCGACACCGGGCGACGGTGGCTGCTGGCCGCCCTCATTGGCGCCGGGCTGCTGGTGGCACCAGTGGCGTTGTATTTCGCCGGTGCGCCGGCGTTCGTGTCGCCGGGGGACGTGGCAGCCGATCACGCATCCATCGATCTTCAATGCGCACAATGCCACCAGACCGGGCTCGTTACCGGCGAGGTGGTCGATCTGCGATGCGAGCGCTGTCACGACCTGGGCGCCTCGGACCGGCTAACAACCGGCAGCCACGTGCTCTTCGGCAGCGCGGACCTGCGGAAAGCGGACAACGCCCAGGAGGTCGGGTGCACCCAGTGCCATGTGGACCACTACGGCCGGGACTGGACCCTGACCCAGGTCGACGATCGGGAGTGCGCCTCCTGTCACCAGTTCAGCACCCTGAGCGGGCATCCCGAGTTCGCCGCCGTCGCCGCCGCCGCCCAGACCGGGCTTGGGATGAAGTTCACCCACGATCGGCACATCGAAGAGGCTCAGAACGCCGGGCTCGACGAGTGTGCGTCGTGCCACGTTGCCACCGTCGATCAGGTGGCGTTCGAACCGATCCGCTTCGACGCACACTGTGCCGCCTGTCATACCGATGACGACGGGTTCATGAAGGACGGCACCGAAGAAATCGATGGCGGCTACGTGCTACTGCCTACGGAGGTGCCGGAACCGTGGGCGCCGGAGATCGAGGTGGAGGTGACCGACGGGGCACGGGGACGCACTGCTTTCGCCCGAATGCGGCACGCGGATCGCTGGACGCTCTACAACGCGCGACGGCTGCGACGCGCGATCGACCCGGCGGGCGAAGCGGCCGAACGGGAAGCGCTCCGCGGCCGTGTTGCCTATCTCGAACAACAGCTCACGATCGAGCCACTGACCACGTCCGCTGCCGGTGACCTCGACGTCTGGGCGACCGCGTTGGAAACCGAGGTAACCGAGCTCGAGCGCCGTCTCGATACGGACCCGACGCTGGAGATTGACCTCGCGGCGTTGGAGTCCCTCACCACCGGCGCCCAGTCGCTGGTCGACGCCGTTACCGTCGCGACGGGCGAGGACCCGATACCGGTAGCCGAGATGCTCCCCTCCGCGTCGTCAGGCACCACCACGGGCAGCACGGCCGAGGAACTCGAGACAAGACAAACGGAATTGCTGGCCTTGCTCCAGGCAATCGAGGCTCGCAGCGACGAGACGCTCGCCGAACGGGCGGCGACACTGCGCGAGCAGGTCGAGGACCTGGAACCTGAACCGGGCACGCAGGACACCGCCGCCTACAGGGACAGCCTGCTTGCCCTCGACGAGATTGTGCGCCTGGTGAGCGGCATCCAGGACCCGCAGGCACGATTCGACGTCGCCGAGCTCGACGTCCTCCGCTCACTCGCCGTACAGGGGGTGACTGGCGGTCTCGCCCTTGACGACTTCGAGACCCGTCGGCAGGAGCTACTCTCGCTGCTGACGACGATCGCGCGCTACGGTACCGATGAGCTGCGCGCCCTGGCCGAACCGCTGCGACAGCGGGCGCTGACACTCCGAGTCGGCAGCGACGGCGACACCCAACTCCTGCGCCGACTGCGTCGTCGCCAGCGAGATCTGCAACGGGTGCAGCTGGAACAGGAGCTGCGCCTCGCCGGCGAGCCCGCACCGGAGGGCACCGCGGCGCCGGTTCGGGACCGGACGGCGGTGGAGGGCGAGCTCGCGATCCTTCGCACCCAGCTCGCGGCGCTCGAGGGTGGCTCACGACCAGGCGAGGCACTGGGCGAAGATCGCGAGCTCTCTGGAATCGCGCTCCAGTTTCTGCTCGGCCCCTGTACGAAGTGCCATGAGCAACCGGGCGCCAAGCTCGCGCCAGTGGCGGTAGCCGAACCAGTAATGACCCGGGCGCGCTTCGACCACGCGCCCCACGTGATCCAGGACGACTGCTCCACCTGTCACGCCTCGGTGGTGTCCAGTTCGCTGGCCACCGACGTGAACGTGCCTGGTGTCGACACCTGCCGATCGTGTCACGGTCCGGACGAGGCGCGGGCCGACTGCTCCACCTGCCACGTCTACCACCCGCCGTCGGTCGCGGCGATGCTGAAGGGTACCTAAGACCGGGCGCATGGGGGCGATGCTGATTGGGCGGACAGGCGTGGTGGCCGGGCGAGACTACCCGGTCAGCGATACGGTCCGTATCGGCGCAGCCCGTGATGCCGACATCCGGATCCTAGCGGAGGGCGTGTCGCGAAACCACGCCCGGCTGTGGCAAGAGGGCGACACCTTCTGGATTGAGGATACGGGCAGCACCAATGGTACCTTCGTCAGCGGCATCCGCGTCTCCAAGGAGCGCGTGCATCATCTCGACGTCGTGACCCTGGGACGGGCCGTCGATCTGATCTTTCTGGTACGAGAAGGGACCAGCGCAACGCCAGCACCACCGGGCGGCATCGTGGGTGTCAAACTCACGGCGATGGACGGACCAGAGGCGGGTCAGACTTTCCTCGTGCCTAAGGGGGAGATCACACTCGGACGCGCAGAGTCGAACAACGTCGTCGTCGCCAGCCGAGCCGTGTCCAAGGTGCACGCTCGGATCGAACGGGGCTCGGGCGTGGTCACCCTGCGGGATCTGGACTCGGTCAACGGCACCCTAGTCAACGACACGCGGATCGTCGACACCGTAGTGCTCGGTCCGCGGGACCGGATCTGTCTCGGTGGTGTCCGCACCTTCTCGGTGGAACTCAAACGAGACGGCGCGACCGCCCCCTCCGATACCCCAGCCACCGCTGGCGACGGGGCTGACTCAGGCCAGATGTTCAGCCAGGAATGGAAAACAAAGCTGGTCTGGTCTGAGGACGAACTGGCCGAAATGCAAGAACTGATGGCGGGCGCGGCACCCGGGTCGACACCCGAATCGCCAGCACAGTCTGTCGCCCTGCCGCCCGTCAAGAAGGCGGCACCGCCGCAGCCTGCCGCCCCGCCGCCCGTCAAGAAGGCGGCACCGCCGCAGCCCGCCGCCCCGCCGCCCGTCAAGAAGGCGGCACCGCCGAAGCCCGCCGCCCCGCCGCCCGTCAAGAAGGCGGCACCGCCGCAGCCCGCCGCCCCGCCGCCCGTCAAGAAGGCGGCACCGCCGCAGCCCGCCGCCCCGCCACCCGTCAAGAAGGCAGCACCGCCACAGCCTGCCGCTCCGCCGCCCGTCAAGAAGGCGACACCGCCACAGCCTGCCGCCCCGCCGCCCGTCAAGAAGGCGGCACCGGCACCAGTTGCGCCTTCACATCAGAAGGTGGCGCAACCGCCCCAGACGGAGGCGCCCACGGTCCTCCAACGACCGCCGGCAGCGACCGAGGAGACGGTAGCTCCCTCCATTCAGATGACTTGCGTCGTCCGAATGATCGGCACTACGACCCACGATCTGTCGCCTGGCACCACAACGCTCGGGCGCGCCGTCTCCGCCGACATCCTGATCCACGATAAGAAGGCGTCTCGGCGACACGCCGAGATCAAGGTCACCGGTGACACAGTAACCATCGAAGACCAGAGCAGCGTGAACGGCACCAAAGTGAACGGCAAGGAGATCACAGGGCGCCATCAGCTCAAAACTGGCGACCAAATAGCCATCGGAGAGACGGAGTGGACCGTTGAGATTAGGTGAGATGCCTTACACGTCGCGTACCGTGCCGCGGCCGTGCCGCGGCCGGTCCTCGGGGCATGGCCGCGCGTGGCCGCTCGTCCTGCTGGCGGCGGCTATCTGGCTCACGCCAGCCAACGCTGCCGCGCAGCGGGGAACACTACGAGGGCAGGTCACCGATATCGCCGGCGTCGCCCAGTTCCCGGCGACCGTCGTAATTATCGACCTTGAGGCCGAGGTCGACCGACCGGCGATAACCGAGAGGGACGGCACGTTCGTGTTTGGTGGACTCCGACCCGGTCGTTACCAGCTGCGGATCGAAGAAAGTGGCTTCCTGCCCTACCGGTCAGACGTGATCACGCTCGATCCAGGTGGCACTCCGACCGTGAGTATCGTGCTGGCATACCAACAGCCACCAACCTTCCCCGAGCAACCGCCGGAACGGCTTCCCGACTACATCCCGGTGCCAAACCGGTGGGAACTGCGCTACCCGGTCACACCGCGCTACCCGGGCGACTTCAGCGGCCTCTATCCGTACACCGAACGGTCGGCCGTCAACCCCTACCGGCAGAACAAGCTAAAGGGAGACATCCCGGTCATTGGCGATTCAGTGTTCAGCGTCGCGAAGGTCATCGTCGAAACGCCGTTCGAGTATCGGAAAGTGCCGACCATCGGCGGGATCAGCACCGACCGTCCCGACACCGAAGCGTTCTTCGGCGAAGGCCAGCAGTGGGCCACATTGCCCACGGTGCTGGCCTCATTCGAGCTGTTCAAGGGGGACACTGCTTTCAGACCCAGAGACTGGGCGTTCCGGGTCACACCTGCGTTCAATCTCAACTACAACGTGTTCAAGGAGCGGAACAACCTCAACGCTAGCCCGGAGGAAGGAGTGACGCGCCGGCGTCAAGACGTGGCGTTGGAGGAAGCCTTCGCCGAAGTGAAGCTGTTCGACGTCAGCTCGAACTTCGACTTCGTCTCAGTGCGGGCCGGCATCCAACCGTTCACCAGCGACTTCCGTGGGTTCCTGTTCCGGGACATCAATCTTGGCGTCCGCCTGTTCGGGAACTGGGGTAGCAACCGCAACCAGTGGAACCTGGTCTATTTCGACCAGCTTGAGAAAGAAACCAACAGTGACTTGAACATCTTGGAGCGACGGAAACAGGAGGTGATCATCGCGAACTGGTATCGCCAGGATACCTTCGTCCCCGGATATACCGTCACAGCCAGCTTCCATTGGAGCAAGGACGCTAACCCGAAACTCTTCTTCGACGAGAACGGGTTCCTCGCGCGTCCGGCCCCGATCGGAGTCGTGGCCCCCCACACGGTCGAGTCGTTCTACGCCGGGTTCGGCGGCGACGGTCACTGGGGTCGGCTGAACATCAGCCACCAGTTCTACCAGGCCTGGGGCACCGACGAGCTGAATGGCATTGCCGGTCAGGCTGTCGACATCAACGCACAGTTCGCCGCGGTCGAGGCATCGTTCGACAAGGACTGGTGGCGGCTCAAGAGCACGTTCCTCTACGCCTCTGGAGACGATGACCCGTTCGACGACCAAGCGCGCGGCTTCGACTCGATCTTCGACGAGCCGAACATCATCGGCGGACCGTTCAGTTTCTGGAACCGGGAAGCGTTGCGGCTGAGCCAGACCTTCGTCGGACTAGTGGGCAAGGAAAGCGTGCTCCCCAACCTGCGCACCAGCAAGCAAGAGGGGCAAGCCAACTTCGTTAACCCCGGCATCTACATTTTCAACGTCGGTTGGGACGCGAATCTAACTCCCAAGCTCCGAATGTTCGCCAATGGCAGCTACCTCCGATTCGACAAGACGGAGGTATTGCGGACCGTGCTGTTCCAGAGCGAGATCGCTAACGCCATCGGCATCGACAGTAGCGTCGGCTTCGAGTGGCGGCCCTGGCTGAACGACAACGTCATTCTTCAGACCGGCGTCTCGGTGTTCACTCCGGCGGCCGGGTTCGAGAACATCCTGACGAGCGACACGCTCTATACCCCGTTCAGCGTCCTCACGCTGATCTACTGAGAACAGGACGCTTCATGCAGTGGTCTCTCTGGTCACCCCGAAACCTCCTCGGCGGCGTCGCCGCCATCTGCTTCTTGATCGTGCTGAGCACGTGGCCGGTGGCGGGCGTCGAACAGCAGCCTACCGGCGGCGACGACTGGACTGAGCAGAGCGCGGAGGACGTGCTCCGCAAGAACGTGGGTTGCACAAGCTGCCACGTCTCGGATGCACCGACGATGCACGAGCCTGGGCGCGATGACATCCGCATCGCCTGTGTCGACTGCCACGGTGGTAACGGCCAGGCGCTTCGGCCCGACGGCGCGGAGCCCGGCAGCCGGGCGTTTGAGGACACAAAGCGGGACGCGCACGTAGAGCCGACCCTCGACATCTGGGAAAGCTCGGCCAACCCGATCCGGCCGGCCACGGCATCGCTTCGCGAGAGCCGTGAGTTCATCCAGTTCGTCAACCCTGGCGATCTGCGAGTGGTGGGACGAACCTGCGCGCCGTGTCACGCCGACCAAACTGACTATGTGTGGACCAGCATGATGACCCACAGCGCGATGCTCTGGGGAGCCGCGCTATACAACAACGGCGCCTGGCCGTCGAAGACGACTCAGTTCGGCGAGTTCTACACGCCGGACGGACTCCCAGCCAGAGTCGAAACCGGCGCGCCACCGCGGTTGCTGAGGCGCGGAATCATACCGTTTCTGCAGCCGTTGCTTCGGTGGGAGCTCTCACAGCCGAGCAACGTGCTCCGGATCTTCGAAAGAGGCGGCCGGTTGCCGATCGAGATCGGTATCCCCGACCCGTTCGAGGAACCGGGATTGCCGGCGAACCGACTCAGCGATCGCGGGTTCGGCACGCTGAATCGTACCGACCCAGTGTTCATCGGGCTGCAGAAGACCCGGCTAATGGACCCCACACTCAACATGTTCGGGACCAACGACCAGCCAGGCGATTACCGATCCAGCGGCTGTACCGCCTGCCATGTCGTCTACGCCAACGACCGGTCCCCGGTGAACTCGGCCCACTACGCCGACGCCGGCAATCGGGGGATGACACAGACCGGCGACCCGATGATCCCGAAGGACGAGTCGGGTCACCCAATCAGCCACCGACTGACCCGGTCGATCCCGACCAGTCAGTGCATCGTGTGCCACATGCACCCGGGTACCAACGTGGTCACCACCTACACCGGGTTCACGTGGTGGGACAACGAGACCGACGGCGACAAGATGTATCCCCAGGAACCGCTCAATCTGTCGGCCGGCGACCGAGCCGCCGTCCAACGCCGGAACCCGCAGGGCAGCGTGGTTCGCGGTAATTGGTCTGACGTGGAGTTCCTCGCCGAGACCGGATCGGAACAGTTCAACCGGTCTCTTAGTAACACACAGATCGCCGACTTCCACGGCCACGGCTGGCTCTACAAGGCCGTGTTCAAGCGCGACCGTAAGGGCAACCTGCTCGATTCCGCTGGTGATGTTGTCGCGAATGCCGACGGTAACCTGCTCTGGGAGGCGCTACGTAACCCGACCGAGGAGGAACAGGACACTGGTCGCCCCGGAGTGCCGGTACACCTGAAGGACATCCACCTCGAACGAGGCATGCACTGCGTCGATTGCCACTTCTCGACAGACGTGCATGGCGACGGCAATCTCTATGCCGAGACCAGGGCGGCGATCGAGATCGCGTGTGAGGACTGCCACGGCACAGCGGAGGTAGAAGCGACGCTGGTCACCTCGGGGCCGGCTGCAGCAGAGGGTCGGAATCTGGCCGCCTCACCCACGCCGTTCGGGCTCTCGAAGTTCGAAACGTTGCGGGGTCGGATCACTCAGAACTCGATGGTCACCGAGGGGCTCTCCTGGGAGGTGCCCCAGGTCATCGACTCGATTAGCCCGGGCAACGCTGGCTACAACAAGCTGGCGCGTCTGGCCAAGACGATGCAGCGGGACGGCACCACCTGGGGATCGGCCGACAGCAATAACCTCGCGCACGGCAACGACCGGATGACGTGTTACGCCTGCCACTCATCCTGGATGACGAGCTGCTTCGGGTGCCACCTGTCGCAGAAGGCAAACGAGAAAACCCCGATGCTCCACTACGAGGGGACAACCACCAAGAACTGGACCGAGTACAACTTCCAGGTGATACGCGACGACGTCTACATGCTCGGGATCGACGGCACCGCTACCAACAACCGAATTGCCCCGGTGCGCTCATCGAGTGCGGTCGTGGTTAGCTCGCAGGACCAGAACCGGCAGTGGATCTACTCGCAGCACCAGACCGTCTCGTCGGAGGGGTACGCCGGCCAGGCATTCAACACCCACGTACCGCACACGGTCCGCACCACCGAGACCAAAGGCTGCACCGACTGTCATCTGTCAGACGCTGGGGACAACAACGCCATAATGGCGCAGCTCCTGCTCCAGGGCACCAACTTCGTCAACTTTATGGGACGGTTCATCTGGGTGGCCACCGGTGACCACGGCGTGGAGGCGATCTCGGTCACCGAGCAAAGCGAGCCACAGGCCGTGATCGGCAGCGACCTGCATCGGCTGGCGTATCCGGAGGAATACGGCGAGCACCTCGCCCGTAACCGTGAGTTGGAGGAAGCTGAGCACCACGGCTCGAACAACGCCCTAGATGTCCAGATGCGTGGCGAATACCTTTACCTTGCCGACGGCGACGGTGGCTTCAGGGTCTTCGACGTAGCCCAGATCTACCAGAAGGGGTTCTCGGAGAAGATCGTGACCGCACCGGTGTCTCCGCTCGGTCAGAACACCAACGTCCAGACCCGCTACGCCACGGCGGTCGCGGCGCCGACGACTCTGGCCGTGGACCCGGCGCGGCAGCAGCTCCCCGAGAATCAGGAACAGCCAATCCACCCGATGTACGCCTTCATCTACATCACCGACCGGGAAGAGGGGCTCGTCGTGTCGACAGCGGCAACGCTGCTCGATGGCAACCCGGAGAACAATTTCCTGGAGCGGGCGGCAACCTTCAATCCAGACGGCATCCTAGACGGAGCGGTTAACCTCGAGATCGCCGGCCACTACGCCTACATCTTGTGTGACCGCGGGCTGGTTATCGTCAATATCGACGACCCGCTCAACCCGGTCGTCGCTGGCCAGGTGACCGGATTGAGTGACCCAAGGGCGGTCGCAATCCAGTTCCGCTACGCGTTTGTCACCGATGCCGACGGACTCAAAATCGTGGACGTGACGACCCCAGAGCGGCCGCGGCTGGTCAACGACGCGACGGTGTCAATCGCCGACGCCCAGGGGCTCTATATCGCGCGGACCTACGCCTACGTGGCGGCCGGTGGAGAAGGACTCGTGATCATCGACGTCGAGCGCCCGGAGCAGCCACGGATTGACCAGACCTTCGACGCCAACGGCGCGATAAACGACTCGCGCGACGTGAAGGTGGCGATGACCAACGCCAGCGTATTCGCCTACATCGCCGACGGTGCAAACGGACTACAAGTGGTCCAGCTGGTCTCGGCCAACGACACCCCTGGGGCGTTCGGCTTCAGTCCCCGCCCTGCGCCGCAGTTGATTGCCACCCATCACACCGGTGGACCGGCGCTGGCGATCTCTAAGGGCCTGGACCGCGACCGGGCGGTCGATGAAACCGGTCACCAGGTCGCGGTGTTCGGGCGGCGTGGCTCGCGCCCATTCAATGCCGACGAGATGCGGCGTCTGTATGTCAGAGACGGCCAGGTTTGGACGGTTAGCAACGATCCGCCAGGGCCGGCGGTGGAACCCTAGGAACAACTGTCTCGTCGTAACCCTTGAACACCCGCATCTCTCCCTGCAGGAAAGCAACGCGCTGGGTGCGCTGCAGGGCTCGAAGCTCTCGGAACGACAGCAACTTAGGGATGTAGGTGGACGTCACCCGCCGCACGACCGCTTCAGCATAGATGCGGTGGATTCTCGTCGCGAGTACACATATTGGCACCCGCGACAAGGGTAGGTCGTGCCGGGACCGGCTCAAGCCGGAGATCCAACCGAAGACGGTCCTGGATATCCCCCGCCTAGCGGTAGGACACGCGCCAGATATACAGCTTGCGCGCGATCACGGCCTGCCAGCACAACCCTCAATTCGTCGAAACTGCCCCGAGCTACGCCGTGAACCAGTCGACCATGTCTTTCGGCGCCCCTTAGTGCGGCATCTTGATCTGCAGCAGCTCGTACATTCGGACGACGGCGCGCGGATCGACCTGGTCGGCACGGGCCCTGTAGTGCTCGCGGTGAGCAGTTAGATCCACCTGCGCGGCCGCCTCATCGACCGGTACGCCGCGCGCGTGCAAGTCTGTCACCTGACCATTGAGATCTCGTAAAAATGCCTGCAAGTGGTCAATCTGCGACCGGTCGGTAAACGGGTTGCCGTGGCCCGGCACGATGGTATCGAATTGCAGCGCCTTCAGCTCATCGAGTGCCGCCGGCCACTCCTCCACGAACCCGTCACCCATGTAGGGCAACATGTGAGCGTCGGGGCTGCCGACGAAGAAGTCTCCAGTGAACACGATACGCTCTTCCGGCAGGAACACCAGCGTATCGCCACCGGTGTGTCCGCGTCCCGGGAAGTGCAACTGTACCTCCCGGCCACCCTTCACCAACGTCAGTGTGTCGCTGTAGGTCACATTGGGCGGTGTCGGTACGGTCTCCTGGACTGCCTCAGCGTGCGCGGCGGTGATGCGGAGCTGGGTTTCGAGACGCGCACGCTCATCACCGGAGGCCGACGCGACGCGGGCCCGGAGCGCCTCGACCTGGTCAGGCAGGTTCGCGGTGAAGTTTCGGTTCGTCCGCTGCTCGAGCACGTTCGACGACAGCATGGTACGCACGAAGTCGTGCCCGATGATCTCTGCGTCGTCGCCAAAGATCTGATTCCCGTGCGCGTGGTCGAAGTGGTAGTGGGTGTTGAAGACGTACTTGATCGGCTTGTCGGTCAGCGTCTTGATACCCTCAACCAGTCCGCGGGCCGCGGCCGGCGTCACAGACGAGTCGACCACCATCACATGGTCCTCATTGATGATGACCAGGTTGTTGCTCATCGTCGTCATCGACCCGGTGCCCGTGGCGAAATACACGCCGTCGGCCAGCTCCTCGAATCGGTGACTCGGGCTTCCGTCCGGACTCTGCCAAGCAGCGCCCGTCTGCCACTGTATTGACAACACTGCCAGCGCCGCGGTCGCCAGCGTCAGGCTCCATCGCTTCATCAATTCGCCTCCACCGTCAACGCGGGCCCCGGGTGAACGGGAGCCCGCAAGTTCCACCTCAGTTGTGACTGTGCCACGGTCTGGTCCGGCGCGCCGAACAGCTCGTCGCGCCACGGCGCCTCAGCCACCCGTCCACCCTGGCCATCGTGGTGATGCTCGATATACAAGAACCCGCTGTATACCCCAGTTCGGTCCGTTCGCTGCGCCTGGTCGCGGACATGCACACTCAGGGCTCGAGGCACTTTGGCCTCGTAGCAATTACCCCGCTGGGCTGTGCCGAGATGCAGATAGGCCATGCGCTGTTCAGGCGCCCGCCGGTAGCGGGGCCGCTCGTCAGAGCCGACGTCCGAGTAGGCCCCACCGCTGAGCCCATCGATCGGGATCGGACGGTGGCGCACCGAACGCACGTAGCGGCTGTTGCCCTGCTCCTCCACCATCACCGTCAGCGCCGCCCGCACCCTAGCTAGCTGCAGACACAGCCCGTCGAGACATTCGGGATGCTCGTCGCTCGTCTCAACCAGGTGACTGATCGGGTCGCCAAGCTCGGCCTGCAACGCGGTCAGCTCCGGCCACGGCTCGCCGAAGTAGACCATCCCCTCGGCCTCCTGGATGACGTAGCAGTCGCCGGGATGGAGGTCCGCCACCTCCACGCCTCCGTGCTGCGCCGGCAGCACCCAGTGATAGGTCTCAGGCCGCGGTCGGCGCCTTGTTTGCTCGGCAGCTTCGGGATGCGGCAGCACCGGTGCGCCGACGAGCACCAGCGCCACGATTCCGGCCGTATACCCCACGATGGGTGACGGCGGGGGCGGTGGGCGCCGGCTCGGGCTGGGCACGGTGGAGCCATTCTATCCCGACGTCTGCGACCACCCAAGCTACGGTCGCGAAGCCACAGGGTATGATGGCGCGGACCCAACGAGGAGTGCGCATGCCCGGATCTTCACGTGCGATCGGCTGGATGCTGGCCCTGTCGGTGTGGACGGTCCCACTGGCCGACGCCCAGCAAGGCGCCCCGGCGAATGGCGAATGGCCCACCTACGGGGGCGACCTCGGCAGCTCGAAATACTCTCCGCTCGACCAGATCGACGCCACGAACTTCGGCGATCTGGAGATCGCCTGGGCGTGGCAGTCGGCCGACGCCTTCATGAGCAAGACCTCGGCCGACGGTGGCGAGTGGTACGCCGCCTCGAACCTCATCTTCGCAGCCCTGAACGAGGAAGAACCAAACCGGTGGCGCGACGCCCAACCGCCCTACACCAACAACCTCAAGGCAACGCCGCTCATGGTCGACGGACGCCTGTTCATCAACATGCCCACCTCCCAGGGCGCCGCTATCGACGCGGCCACCGGCGAAACCTTGTGGGTCTACAATCCGAAGACCTACGAGGAGGGCACCACCACGATGACGGCGCGCTGGAACCAGCGCGGAGTAGCCTACTGGAACGATGGCGCTGGCGGACGCGTGTATTGGGGCACGGGCAACGGCTATCTGGTTTGCGTGCATGCGCCCACCGGTCGTCCCTGTCTCGACTTTGGTGACCAGGGCCGACTCGACCTGATGGACGGCATTCCGCGTGCCGAACGCGGGTCGAGAGACTGGCTAAATGCGCTGCTCTATTCGGTGCAGTCGCCGCCGCTGGTGGTTGGCGACACCATCATCACCCCCTCGTCGATCTCGTCGTACAACATCACCCGCGGGGCGCCACCAGGCTGGATGCGCGGGTTCGACACGCGCTCGGGCGGGACGAAGTGGACGTTCCACACCATCCCCCAGGGTGACGAGTACGGCAACGATACCTGGGGTGCCGACTCCTGGCGGGTAACCGGCAAGGTCGGGGTCTGGACGATGATGAGCGCCGACCCCGAACTGGGGCTCATCTACCTCCCCACCAACACTCCGGCGCCGGACTACTATGGCGGCCATCGCCCAGGCGCGAATCTCTTTGCAGAGAGCGTGGTGGCGCTCGATATCGAGACCGGTGAACGAGAGTGGCACTTCCAGGCGGTGCACCACGGACTCTGGGACTACGACTTCCCCGCCGCGCCGAACCTGCTGGACATCGAGGTGGACGGCCGCCGGATCAAGGCGCTGGCCCAGGTCAGCAAGCAAGGCTTCCTCTACGTCTTCGACCGGGTCACAGGCGAACCAGTCTGGCCGATCGAGGAGCGGGCGGTGCCCACCGACACCGACATCCCGGGTGAACAGGTCTGGCCCACCCAGCCGTTTCCCACCAGGCCGGCCGCTTTCGAGTATCAAGGAGTCACCATCAACGATCTCGCTAATTTCACCCCCGAGATCCGCCAAATGGCCATCGACGCCGTGGACGGGTTCCGGCTCGGCCCGCTCTACACGCCACAAAGCTTGCAGGGCACCATCCAGCGTCCCAGTACGGGCGGCGGCGCAAACTGGTCTGGGGCCGGCGTCGACCCCGAGACCGGCATGCTGTATGTCCCCTCGGTGAACGCATTCTCGGTCAGGAACTACCGGGATCCGGAAGCAGGCGAAGGCGCCACCCTGGACATCATCGAGTTGCGGGGAGAGGGCACCCGAGCACCGACGATGCCGCAAGGGCTCCCGCTCTTCAAACCGCCCTACTCCCGGATGACGGCCATCGACCTGAATACAGGTGACCACGCCTGGATGCGACCGCTAGGGGAGGGTGGACGCGTCCGCAACCACCCGATGCTGCGAGAACTCGATCTGCCGCCGCTCGGCGGCGACCACAGTCGCAGTGGACCGCTGATCACGCAGACGCTGTTGATCTACGCCCTCACAACCGGCGGCAGCGACGGCGGGCCGCGCCTGTTGGCGGTGGACAAAGCGACCGGCGAGGAGCTGGCGTGGGTCGATCTGCCGCGTGGCGCCATCGGCACGCCGATGACCTACCTGCAGGACGGCAAACAGTACATCGCGCTGACCGTCGGCGGCTCCCCTGTGCCTGAACTGATCGCGTTGACCCTGCCGGACTGATGCGCATCGTCTTCGACACAGACTCAGCCATCTTCAACGATGACGCGGCGGCGCTGGCGATGCTGCTTCAGCGTCGCGATCTGATCGACATTGCGGCCATTACGGTGGTGGCTGGCAATCACACCGTGCCGCAAGGCTCCGAGCACATGCTGCATCTGCTCGAGCTGTGTGGAGCCGGTGAGATTCCTCTGCATCTCGGGGCCGAAGCTCCGCTGGTCAACAGCCCGGAGCGAGCTGCAGAGCAGGAACGACGGTGGGGACCGATCTCATTCAAGGGCGCCTTCGACGAGACATCGCCGGTCCGCCCCCCTCACGGCGGCACATTCGCCTCCATGCGCCCCAAACCACCAGACGCCGTGACCGCGCTCACCGAAGCGATCAACGACTGCCCAGGCGAAGTAACCGTGGTGGCTGTCGGGCCGCTCACCAACGTGGCGCTCGCCCTCCGCCGCGACCCGTCGCTAGCCGGTCGGATCGCGGGCCTGGTCTTCATGGGCGGCAACGCACGGGTACCGGGAAACGTCACGCCGGCAGCCGAGTTCAACATCTGGTTCGATCCGGAGGCGGCTCACGAGGTGCTCGCGGCACCTATTCCACGTATGGTGATGTTCGGACTCGATATCACCAACCATGCCCCGCTGCACCGGACGCGCTTCGACCGCATCGTCGGTATCGACACGCCACTGACTAGGCTCATGCAAGACAACATGGCCCCCCGCTACGCCAGAGACCCGGCCGCCTCCTACTACGTCTGGGACTGCATCACGGCCGCCTGGCTTCTCGACCCCGATGTGGTCACCGCCTCAGAACAGTTGCCGATCGCCGTGGATACGACGTTTGGCCCCACCTACGGCGGCACCACGGTCGGCAGCGCCGAGGAGCGCTCCCTCGAGGTGATGCTCGACCTCGACGTCGAGCGGTTCTTCACAATGTATGAAGACCTGCTGACGCGCCCGGTCCCGATCCCTGGCTGACGCTGGCCGGCGGCCGCCAGCACATCGCCGCTTGGGGTACACTCCCCCCCTACGTCTCGTATCTCATCCCGGGGAGAAACAACGCTGCCGCCCCGGTCTGACCGTTAGAGTGCAATGCACTCTGGAGAGCCCCGGAGACCTGTAGCCATGCGACATTCGACGATCCGTCTCACTTCGCTCGTGTTTCTCACACTCCTTGCGGTGAGTGTCGCCGGTCCAGCCGACGCGCAGTCACGAGGCCAGCTGTTTGCCCGCATCACCGACCAGGACGGCACACCCGTCGAGGGACTGACCGCCGACAAGTTCGTGGTCCAGGAAGGTGGCGTGAACATGGACATCGTCTCGGTAGAGCCGGGGACTACGCCGATGAAGATGGCGCTGCTGGTCGACAACGGCGAAACGGTGGCGGTCGGGGGTGCGCTGGGCCTCCTCCGAGGTTCGATGCAGAGATTCTTCGAGACGCTGGAAGGCGAACATGAGATCGCCATCTACAGCATCGCTGGCAACATTACGGAGGTACAGGACTTCACGAGCGATCGCGAAGCTCTGATCGAAGCCTCAGACGGCCTGTTCGGCGGCAGAGGAGGCAGCCGGTTCATCGATGGCATCATGGAGACCTGGGAACGGCGTTTCTCGCCCGACGACTTCTGGCCGGTCATCACCGTGCTCACCACCGACGGTCCGGAAGGCAGCGGCAACGTCAACGAGAACGAGTTCCGCGACTTTGTGATCGACCTGGTGGGCAAGGCCGCCACCGTCAACGTGCTCGTGCTGTCAACGCAGGGTGGCGGTCTCCAGACCCAGATTGGCCAGAACCTCACCTCGAACACTACCGGCTACTACAACTCGATCGTGGCTCCCAGCGGCCTCTCCAATGCGATGGAAGGGATGGCCAACGCCATCAACGAACACTACACCGAGATGTCAGATCGCTACCGGCTCGTATACGAGCGCCCGGATGACGAGCCTGGCGGCCAGATCGGTGCCGGCGTGGCGGGCCAGCTGAACATGCAGCTGTTCGGCGACCGCCGCCGGCAGCAGTAACGCATCTCGGTTCGGACGCCCGCGCTGAAGCCTGGCTGGAATGGGTAAAATGCCAGGTTATGTCCAGGCTGCCAGCCGCAGGATCCACCGCCCCCGCCTTCTCGCTCGGTGATCGTACCGGCGGCCAGATCGACCTTATCGAAGTCGCTGCCCCTGGCACGCTCCTCTTCTTCTTCAAGCACGACTGCGACACCTGCGACCTGACGGCACCGCTCGTGGTTCGCCTACAGGACGCCCTGGCGCCGAGCGGTCTGCGGTTCGTCGGTGTCTCACAGGACGACCCGAGCCACACGACCGTCTTCGTCGACCGTCACCAGCTCAACTTCTCCATTGCGCTCGACTCCGAACTCCATGTCTCGGACGACTACGGGTTCGATGCGGTGCCCGCACTCGTCCTGCTGGGACCGGATCGTCAGGTGCTGGCCAGCTACGAGGGCTTCGCACGAACCGATCTTGCCGGGCTAATCGAGTTCGCGGCCGAGCAATGTGGCGCCGAGACACCGCCGATCGTTACCGAGAGCGATGGCTTGCCCAAGATGCGTCCGGGCTGCGGTTCGAAAGCGCACAATCCGGACGTGGCCCAGCGTCTGGCAGTCCGTCGAGGCGCAGCTGTGCTTAGCGCGAGACGGGTGCGGGTGCCGGTTGACGACGACCCGTTCGAGTTTCTCGCGGCCCAGGGGCTCGGCGATGGGCTTCCCGTGGTGCCTCCCACCGAAGAACGGGTGCTCCGGATGCTCGAGGGCACGAGTCGCAGCCCATCGGACGTGGTGGCCCACATCCCGCCAAACCTGACCCCGGCGACGGTCGAGAAGGTCGCGATCAATGCGGTTATGGCAGGCTGTTTACCCGAGTATCTTCCAGTGGTCATCGCCGCGGCCGAAGCGGCCTGTACCGACGAGTTCAACCTCCACGGCGTGCTGGCCACTACCTACTTCGCCACGCCGGTGATCGTGGTCAACGGACCGATCCGGGACGAGATCGACGTCAACTGCGGCCGGAACATGTTCGGGCAAGGGTTCCGCGCCAACGCGACGATCGGACGTGCCCTGCAACTGCTAGTCCGGAACGTCGGGGGTGGACGCCCAGGCGACGTCGACATGTCGACGCTGGGACAACCTGGTAAGTTCACCTGCTGCGTGGGCGAGCGGGAAGACCTCAGCCCCTGGGAACCGTTGCACGTCGAGCGCGGATTCTCACCGGAAACCAGTACCGTCACGGTCTTCGCGGGCGAGGCGCCACGCGCCATTCGCGACCAACTCTCCCGCTCCGCCCGGTCGCTAGGTGCCAGCATGGGCTGGTGCCTCGAAACCATGGCCCATCCGAAACTACACCGCATGGGCGAGGTGCTCCTAGTGGTCAGCCCCGAGCATGCCCGCACCTTCAAGGCCGACGGCTACAGCAAGGCGGACCTGCGGGCGAGGATCCAAGAGGTGACGGCTCGCCCGCTTCGCGACCTGCTTCCGAACGACGAGTGCCAGAAAGGCACGGTGCCGGTCGGTCTGCCACCGGACTGGAAGGGACCAGATGGGCAGCCGACCGAGGAAGCTCTAGCCCGACCTGTTCCCAAGTTCAAGCAGAGTTCGGACATCCTCATCATGGTGGGCGGAGGCACCGCCGGGAAGTTCTCGGCATTCCTCGGCGGCTGGGCCAGCGGCACCATGGGTTCGATGGCGGTCACCCGGGAAATTTGCAGATAGCGGTGATAGAGTGAGGCTCTCCCGACAGGGCACGTCATGAGTGAATCACTGGTGATTCTCGACCCCACTGCTGAACAGGAGCCGATTGGGCGTCATCCAGCCACGCGGCCCGACCAGCTGACTGGTCCCCTCGGACTGATTGACATCGCGAAACCGCGCGGCGACGTCTTCCTGAACGAGGTGGAGCGACTACTGAGGGCAGACCTTCCCGATCTGGAGATCATCCGTCTGCGCAAGCCCACCTATACCAAGCCGTCACCATCCGACCTCCGAGCGGAGGTAGCCTCACGGTGCCGAGCGGTCATCCAGGCCCTCGCCGATTGAGGGTCCTGCACGTCGTGCAGTGTGCACGACCTGGTCGACTACGAAGCACGAGGCATCCCGTCGGTAATGATCGCCTCATCGGAGTTCGTCCACGCGGCCAAAACCCAGGCGGCCGCGCTAGGAATGCCCGAAATGGCCGAGGCGTCGATCTTCGTTCCTCATCCGGTCCAGGGTTCAACTGACGAAGAGATGCACGAGAAAGCGCGCGCCGCCTATCACTCGATTGTGTCAGCCATCACCGGGTAACGCTGCGGCCTCGTCATGGACGCCATCGCCGTCACCGTAATTGTCGTCTACCTCGTCGTGGTGACGACCGTGGGCAGCCTCATGGCCCGGAGGTCGCGCAGCTCGGCGGGGTGGGCTGTGGCCGGCGGCGGGATGTCCACCTCGATGGTCGCATTCGGCGTCGCTGGCACCAGGATCGGTGGAGCTGGCACCTACGGCGTCGCCGGCGACGTCATCAGTGGAGGAGTCTGGAACCTCTGGTGGTATGGCATCAACACCTTCCTGGCCCTGGCCATCGTCGGGCTGTTCTTCGGCATCTACTATCGACGGGTCAAGCTCCACACCGTCGGTGAGATCTTCACGATCCGCTACGGCACCCGCCGCTGTCAGTGGCTAACCAGCCTCTGCGTGCAGACCGAGTACGCCATCGTCAACCTGATCGAGGCGTACGTGATCGGGGTCATCCTCAGCACTTTGACGCCGCTTTCGATGTTTGGCGGGGTCATGGTGGCGGCCGTAATCTTCGCTACCTATGTGTCACTTGGCGGGCTGTGGGGCACCGCCGTCTCGAACCTCATCCACTGCACCGTAGTCCTGCTCGGGCTGGGGGCTGTCGGCCTCATGGGCATCGACCAGCTCGGCGGCTGGACGGGCGTGCAGGCCAGCATCGGCGAACACCTAGCTGCGGCGTCCCGGAGCGAGGCTGCCTGGTGGGGCTTTGTCGGCGCCGGCTGGCTCCCGGTGTTCGGCATGTTCTTCGCTGCCGCGGTCCATACCCCAGCGGCGTCAATCTATACGAACTACTCTACCGCCGCCCGCGCCGAACGCAGCATCGCGCCGGCCTTTCTCCTCGGCGGGCTGATCGGCGCGGCGATGCCGATTCTGGCCGGCCTGATCGGCATCCTGACCACCGCGCGCTACGGTCTCGACGCCGGGCTCAGTGGCTATCGGAACCTGACCACGTTGGCCTCCGAGATAAGTCCGATCGTAGGCGGCGCAGCGATAGCCGCCGTCCTCGCCGCCGTCATCTCGTCGGGTGGTCCGATTCTCCTCTCGAGCGCCACCATGTTCGTGAGGGACTGGCTCCCCTTCACGCGAAACTATTCATCGAAGAAGCAGCTCAAGGCGTACCAGATCACGACCACGATCTACGCGTTCGTCGCAGCCCTAGCGGCTTGGGTCGTCGCCACCTATACCAACGTGTCTATTCTGGATCTGCTGCTGTTCGGCTTTGCCATGGTGGTGCCACCAGCACTTTCGGTGGCCTACGTCGTCTACTGGCCACGCACCACCGAGCTGGGCGCCTACTGGGGTATGGCCATCGGCTACGGGTCCGGACTCATCTGGTTTGCAGCCATCAAGATCTCGCTCGCCGTCGGGTTCACGGCCCAGGAGGGCTCCGGCCTACTCCGCCAGATTCTGGCCTACTGCTTCACCGTCGACGGCGAAGGCATCGATCCGTCTTATCCCACGTTCTTCGTCCCGCTTGTGGCCGTGCCGATTATCTCGATGCTGACCAAGCAGGGTCCGATCCGGGAGGACTTCTACGAAATCCTGTCTGGCCGGAAGCGCGTGGACAAGGAGCTTGTGTAGCCGTCAGCCCGCTCTCCCGCGCTATAATTCCGGCCGCAACAGTCCCGCCCGTCTCCGTCGTCCCGAGGTTTCCTGCATGTCTGAAGACGCCGTTTCCGTATCGCACCAAAACGGCATCGCCGTCATCACCCTTAACAACCCTCCGGTAAACGGGTTGGGCTTCGCCGTTCGTACCGGTCTCAAACAGGTGCTCGACACGGTGGCCGACGATGCCGACGTCCGCGGCATCGTCCTAACAGGGAACGGCAAGATGTTCAGCGGCGGCGCCGACATCCGAGAGTTCGGGAAGACGCCGCCCGAAGGAACACCTCCGCTGCCGGATCTCATCGACCGCCTGGAAGCACTCGACAAGCCCGTGGTGGCCGCCATCCACGGTGTGGCACTCGGCGGTGGCTGCGAGCTAACCCTTGGCTGCCACGTGCGCCTTGCCGCCCAGGGCACCCGGGTCGGGCTTCCGGAGGTAACGCTCGGTATCCTCCCGGGGGCGGGGGGCACGCAGCGGATGCCTCGTCTAATCGGGGTGTCCGCCGCGCTCGACATGATCGTGAGCGGAAAGATGCTGCCGGCCGCCAAGGCGTCCGCTCTGGGCATCCTGGACAGGGTTGTCGACGGTAACGTCGTGGAAGCCGCCGTGGCCAGGGCTCTGGAACTAGCCGACGGAGGCACCCCGATGCGCCGCGCCTCGGCCCTCGACGAACGTCTCGCTGAAGCGCGGGACAACCCGGTGCTGTTCGACGAGTTCCGGCAGAAGATGGCCCGCCGCGCCCGTGGCTTCGACGCTCCCTACGCCTGTGTGGACTGTGTGGAAGCGGCCGTCACGAAGCCCTTCGCTGAGGGGCTGGCCTATGAACGCGCCAGCTTCCTAAAGCTGGTAGCCTCAGACAAATCCAAGGCGCAGCGACATGCGTTCTTCGCTGAACGGGAAGTTGCGAAGATTCCCGACGTCCCCAAGAACACGCCGACCCAGCCGGTGGACGCGGCCGCTGTCATCGGGTGCGGCACCATGGGTGGCGGCATCGCCATGAACTTCGCTAGCGCCGGAATCCCGGTGCAGGTGTTCGAGGCCTCTCAGGAGGCACTCGACAAGGGAATAGCGACCATCAAGAAGAACTACGCCGCCACCGTCTCGAAAGGACGACTCTCGCAGGAAGAGATGGATCAGCGGCTCAGCCTGATCTCGACCACACTCGACTACGCCGACCTGGCTCAGGCCGACGTCGTGATTGAAGCCGTGTTCGAGAATATGGCTCTGAAGAAAGAGGTGTTCGGCACGCTTGACTCCATCTGCAAGCCCGAGGCGGTTTTGGCCACGAACACATCGACGCTCGATGTGAACGAGATCGCCAGCGTCACCTCTCGTCCTGACAAAGTGATCGGCACTCACTTCTTCAGTCCGGCCAACGTCATGAAGTTGATGGAGAACGTCCGCGGCGAGGCCAGCTCGCCCAAGACGATCGCCACCATCATGTGGCTGTCGAAGCGCATCGGGAAGATAGGCGTGCTGGTTGGCGTGTGCGACGGTTTCGTCGGTAACCGGATGCTGTATGCCTACCGTCGGCAGGCCGATTTCCTCCTCGAGGAAGGCGCCACCCCACAGCAGATCGACAAAGTGATCTTTGACTTCGGTCTCCCAATGGGTCCGTTCACCATGGCGGACCTCGCTGGGTTGGACGTCGGCTGGAGGATTCGGCAGGGCCAGGCGGCCACACGCCCGAAACATCTCCGCTACTCCACGGTGGCTGATCGGATCTGCGAATTGGGCCGATTCGGTCAGAAGACCGGGGCCGGCTGGTATCGGTACGAAGCGGGCAACCGGACGCCGATCCCAGATCCGGAGATCGAGCAGCTCATCGTGTCGATCTCGGAGGAGCAGGGCCTCACGCGGCGTAAGGTGACCGATCAGGAAATCCTCGAACGCTGCATGTATGCGCTCGTCAACGAGGGCGCCAAGATCCTCGAGGAGGGGCTCGCCCTCCGTGCCAGTGATATCGATGTGATCTGGATGAACGGCTACGGGTTCCCACGTTACCGCGGCGGCCCGATGTTCTGGGCCGATCTCGTGGGAGTGAAGACGATCTACGACGTCATGAGCCGGCTCCACGCCGAACACGGCGAATGGCTCGAACCAGCGCCGCTCCTCAAGCGTCTGGCCGATGAGGGGAAGAAATTCGGCGATCTGTAAGCGCTCGGATCATCCAGTAGGACAGAATGATCACCGCCAGATTCACGTAGACGAACCTCGGGTACGACCCGTGCCCAAGCACGAGGGTCGGCGCAATAGCTGCCACGGCCACCGTCGCCAGCACCCACCGACCCGGCGCTTCGAGCCGGGACAGGAGCCACCCAGCCAATCCGGTACCCAGCGGCACGAACATCACCGCGATAGCGATCGTGCCCAGATCCTGGTCGGGATGGTAACCGAGGTAGTGCGGCACCTTCGACGCTGCCGCGACCATCACCTCGCGCAGGTTCCCCAACCACCCGGCCTCAAGCTCGACCTCGACCCCACGATTGGCAACCAGGAACTGCCACCGGTCCGCGTAATGGACGTTGTGGTACAGCGGCAGTCCGAGGAGCGCTAAATACGGGAGGCCTAGCCAATAGCGGCGAGTGAGGATCAACACCGTCGCCGCCAGGACCATCGAGACCACCAGCAGGTTCTGACGCACAAATGGCATTAGCGCCAGCATCACCATCGCGGCCAGCCACTGCCTCTTCAGAACGTGACGCATGGCCAGCATACAGAGCAGTACCGCAAACCATTCCGTGTAGCCGTAGAGGATGTTCTTCGCAGCGTAAGGGGACGCAGCGAGCAGGAACACCGCGAGAGCCATAGTGGCCGGCCGGTCACCACGTGACGACACGGCCGCGATCGCGCCGACCGTGCCGGCCAGCATCACCCCCATGTCGAACAACTGGAGCCCACGATGCTCGCCTCCCAGCAGCGCAATCGTCGCGGCGAGCACATAGCGGTAGCCAGGCTGGTCGACGTAGTAGGGCAAGTCGTGCAACAGGCCGTCGGCGCCCCAGAGGGTCCGTTCCGCAAGAATGTGATGGGCGTAGGTGCTGTAGCGGAACGAGTCGTCTCCCTCGAGATGGACGATCGGCGCGCCCAGCAGCCCGACGAATGGAAGGCATAGAACGATAAACAGACCGCCCATCGCCAGCAGCGTGGACCCTGTCAGCCGATCAAGCAGGCAGGCAGCGGCCAAGAAGGCCGTGGCTCCGACCAGCGGGCCAAGCAGACTGATCGTGTGGGCCCCTAGCGCATGCGGATCTGACGCGACCTGGTCGTTCAACAGCAGACCGGAGGTCAGTCCGACCGCAGCTACGGCAAGCCAGAGCCACCTCAGCCACCATCCGGGTAGCTCCCACAAGTCATCAAGACGCGAAGACATACTCCAGACGAGGCACCAGCCTGAGAATCCAGCCGAGCGGCAGGCCGATGAACGACCCACTCGGCACGAGCCCGTTCCAGAAATTGGCTTTCATGCCCGAGGTGTGGGTGTAGGAATAGTCGTCCGAGAAGTGGCCCACCGACCAGAGCCACGCGATCGTCCCCAACGCCGCAAGAGCGACAATGGTCCGATAGGAGGGGCGCCCCGGGTCTCTCCCTTCGGTGAACATCCAGCCGTCGGTGACAGAACCTACGGCAGCGCCAGCGCGAGCAAACCGGCCGTCGAGCCACCGCCGAAAGCCGCCGCGACGAACTGCCGTCCGTCGACCTCGTAGGTCATCGGCGTGCCGGCGACGCTCTCGGGCAACGCCACCGTCGCCAATTGCTCGCCCGTCGCCTTGTCGAACGCCACAAGGACCTGCGACCCGCCGGCCTGCCGATCGTTCATCCCAATGAGGAGCAGGGTCTTGGTCACCACCGGTCCGGTAAAGGCGGCGCCCCCGAGCGGCCCCGGATCCGGCGCGCCAAGCGCGATCACGCGCTGTCTTGGACCATCTCCGAATGGCACCTGCCAGGCGTGCTCGCCAGTCTCCAAGTCGATAGCGGTCAGCCGCGTGTACGGCGGCTTCACCAGTGGGAACCCTTGCGGACCACGCAGTGGGCTGCGACCGCGGGTATACCGAAAATCTGAGCCGGAGGGGTCAGCATCCTGGAGGCTAACCGAAATCGGGCTGGTGCGAGACGGGACGAATAAATAGCCCGACTCGGGGTCAAACCCAGCGCCCTGCCAGTTCGCCCCGCCAGCCCACCCAGGCATCTGGATGGTCCCTTTCAGAGAGGGCGGATGAAACAGATCGCCGTACTCGTATCGCGACAGAATCTCCTCCGCCTCGGCTCTCAGCTCAGGCGTGAAGTCGATTAATTCGTCCACGGAGATGCCCTGCCGCTCGAAAGCAGGCGGTTTAGTGGGAAACGGCTGGGTCGGCGCCACGCGCTCGCCAGGGACCGTCGACGCGGCCACCGGGCGCTCCTCGATCGGCCAGATCGGCTCGCCGGTGACCCGGTCGAAGACGTAGGTGAACCCCTGCTTGCTCACCTGGGCCACCGCCTTCACCTCTCGCCCGTCGACGGTCACGTCCACCAGGGTGGGTGCCGCCGGAAGGTCGTAGTCCCACAGCCCGTGGTGCACCATCTGGAAATGCCAGACCCGCTCACCGGTGGCCGCATTGAGACACACCAGGCTCTCGGCAAAAAGGTTGTCGCCGAGCCGATGGCCGCCATACCAGTCGTTGGTGGGCGTCCCGATCGGAAGGTAGACGTAGCCCAGCTCCTGATCGGCGCTCATGATCGACCAGGCGTTCGCGTTGCCGGTATAGGTCCAGGAGTCGTCCTCCCAGGTGTTGTTGCCGAACTGGCCCGCCTGCGCCACGGTCTCGAACATCCAGCGAAGTTCGCCCGTTCTGGCATCGAACCCGCGGATGTCGCCCGGAGGCGCCTGCTGGTAGCGAGGCCCATCGGAGATCGAAGAGTTCACGATCACGACGTCGCCGACGATCATCGGCGGCGAAATCACAGTGTAGGCGCGTCGGTCTACCTCTCGCCGCATGCCCTGCGTCAGGTCGATCTTGCCGTCGGCGCCGAAGCCGCCAATCGGGCGGCCGGTGGCCGCGTCAAACGACCACAGATGCGCGTCGCCAGTCGCCAGGAAGATGCGTGACTCCGTGCCGTCGCTCCAGTAGCCAACACCGCGCGAGTTCCATCCCAGGTTAGTCGGGCGACCCATCTCGTAGCTGCCGACATCGCGCACCCACAGCTCCTCGCCCGTTGCCGCATCGACAGCCCCCACGACACTGAGCGACGTCCGGATGTAGAGAACGCCGTCAACCATTAACGGCGTCGCCTTGAAGGCACCCGGGGTCAGACGTCGGTTGTCACCGGCGATGGCGCCGTCTGGCGACTCCCATCGCCAAGCCACGGTTAGCTGCTCGACGTTGTCGGCGTCGATCTGTTCGAGCGCGGAGTACTTCGTGCTGGCGTCGTCGCCGCCATAACTTCTCCACTGCCCGTCGGTTACCCCGCGTTGCGCAAGGGCCAACTTCGGCGTCAGGCAGATCGCCAACGTCAGTGCCACGGCTGTCTGTCTCTGCATCTCTTCGACCATTCCCGGGTGCCATCGGCACCCGTCGAGATATCGCTTACTGACGCCAATGTTACCCGCCCTGGTCGCCGGGCGGGCCTGAATTCGCGCGAAGTACCGCCGGAAGGCCGGCAGCCACGGTCACGGGGTATAGTGGCGAGGTCAACCATGTCGGAACCACAGACAATCACGAGCACCCCCACCGATCCCGCCGGGCTCATCGAGTGGTATTTCGAGCAAGGCTGGACCGACGGGCTGCCGGTCGTGCCTCCGACCCCACAGTCGGTGGACGCGATGGTGCAGGCCTTAGGTGGCAATCCGGACCATCTCGAAGTGCGAGTGCCGCCTCGATGGGGCAACCTGACCCGCGAGGTAATGGCCATCAATCTCGTGCTGGCCGGATGCAAGCCCGCCTACGCCCCAGTCGTCAGGACGGCACTACTGGCTCTCTGCACGCCGCACTTCAATCTGAACGGCATCCAGGCCACCACCCATATGGCGGCACCGCTGGTAGTGGTGAACGGCCCCGTACGCGAGGCGATCGGGCTGAACTCGGGCGCCAACGTGTTTGGGTCTGGACATCGAGCCAACGCGACTATCGGCCGCGCCATCCGCCTCATCCTGCTCAATGTGGGGGGCGGCTGGCCTGGCGACCTCGACAAGAGCACGCTGGGTCACCCCGGCAAGTACACGTTCTGCATCGCCGAGAACGAAGAGGCCAGCCCCTGGGCGCCCTATCACGTCGAGCAGGGCTATCGGCCAGACGAGAGCACGGCCTTCTGCATTGCCGCCGAACCCCCGCACAGTGTGACAAACCACGTGGCTGACGACCCAGAGGGCATCCTCGACAGCATCATCTCGGCGATGAGCACTATCGCTCACAACAACGCGGTCAGCAGCGGTTCCTGCGCCGTCGTTATCGGTCCGGAGCATGCGGCGACGATTGCGTCTAGGAACTGGACGCGCAGCGACGTTCGCCGCTATCTGTGGTCGCACACGACCAATACCTACGACGACATCAGTTTCAGTGGACGGTACGGCAAGGTCTATAACCGCAATCTCCCGCGCTGGTATCGGCGGGAGACCGACGCCAGGATTCCGATCGTACCGACACCCGAGGACATCCACCTCTTCGTGGCCGGTGGCAAAGAAGGGCGATTTTCGGCTTTCCTCCCCGGCTGGGGCCACATGACCTCCCCCGTCCTCCGTGCCATCGACGGCCGCGACCCCGGCACGCACCGTTGCGTGGACGGGACGTGTGAGCTGTAAGGGGGCGGTCGACGTCGGAGGCCCCGAGGCTTCAAGCTTCAGACTTCGTGAGTCGCCTACAGAACAAACCCCATGACCAATCATCCCCCGTCCTCCCCCATCTTCGATCCCCGTGGAACGGTCACCACTGCCGCCGTCTCGCTCGCGCCTCGGGTTCGCTCGCTCGACACGCTCCGCATCGGCATCTTCGACAACTCGAAGTGGAACGCGTCTAAGCTGCTCCGGGCGGTGATGAGCCGGGTTGAACGCAACGCGTCCGGGGTAACCTTCACCCGCTACACCAAGGAGAGCTTTTCGCGGCTTGCGCCTGACGACCTGCTCGACCGGTTGGCGGCAGAGAACGATGTCGTCATCAGCGCCATAGGCGATTGAGGGTCCTGCACGTCGTGCAGTTTGCACGACGCAGTCGGGCTCGAAACACGAGGAGTGCCGGTGGCGGCCATCATCACCAGCGGGTTCATACGCGAGGCGCGCGTCCAGCGCGCTGCACTGGGCGCCGACACGCTGGAACCGGTGATCATCACCCACCCACTGAGCACGCTCTCCGACGAGCAGATCGGGACGCGTGCAGACGAAGTTGTATCCCAGATCCAGACGGTACTCACATGCGCGTGACGCTCGCTTACGGTCGCTCTGGGCTCGACGTCGAGTTCCCCGAGGACCGCACCACAATCATCGAACCGACCTACGTGGATGGGCTGCCCGACGAGGCGAGCGCGGTACGGGACGCCCTCACCCGCCCGACGGGCACGGCCCCGCTGCGCGAGCTCGTAGGACCAGACCAGACCATCGCCATCTCGATCTGCGACGTCACCCGGCCGATGCCCAGCGCCACGGTCCTACCGGTGGTGCTCGAGGCGCTGTCGCACGTTCCTACCGATCAGATCAGCATCATGGTGGCCAGCGGCACCCACCGGGCCACCACGCGAGACGAACTCGTCGAGATGCTCGGTGAGCGCATCGTCGACGACAATCGCATCGTCATCCACGACGCCTTCGACCAGTCGCAGCTCGTGTCACAGGGTGAAGTCGACGGCCGGATCCCCGTGTGGCTGAATCGGACCTGGATGGAAGCCGACGTCCGGATCACGACCGGTTTCGTCGAGCCGCACTTCTTCGCGGGATTCAGCGGCGGTCCCAAGATGGTGGCACCGGGCCTAGCGGGTTTCGACACCATCATGCGGCTACACGACGCCGAGATGATCCGGCATCCCAATGCGCGCTGGGGCATCACCGAAGGCAACCCTATCCACGACGGCATCCGGCGCATCGCGGCGCGGGTGGGCGTCGACTTCAGCGTCGACGTGGCCATCAACCGCGACCGCCAGATCACGTACGTCGCTGCGGGCGAACTCTTCCAAGTACATCGAACCGTGCGGGAAATGGTCCGCCGTACAGCGATGCAGGCGTGCGCCGAACCCTTCGACGTCGTGGTCACCACCAACAGCGGCTATCCTCTCGACCAGAACCTGTATCAGGCGGTCAAGGGGATGTCGGCCGCGGCGCAGGTGGTGAAGGACCAAGGCGTCATCGTCTGCGCGGCAGAGTGCGCCGACGGCTACCCCAATCATGGTGAATATCTCGACATCCTCACCCAGCGCAACAACGCGCCCGACCTGCTGGACATGATTAATACCCCAGGACATAACCGGCACGACCAGTGGGAGGTACAGGTACAGGCGCAGATCCAGCAACGTGCCGACGTACTGCTGCGGACCGACGGACTGTCCGACGACCAAGTCCGCTCCGCACACCTGACCCCGGTGGCCGACGTGGCCGCTGCGACCCGTGAGGCGCTCGCCCGATCGGGCCCAAATGCGCGTCTGTGCGTGCTACCGGAAGGACCACAGACCATCCCCTATCTGGCCGACCGCCCGTAACCTGGAGCTGCGATGACGGCCAGGTACGTGGCACTCCTACTCATCCTCTCCACCGGCACCACCGCATGCGCCGGCGAAGACCCCCCTCCCACGTTGTCTGACCAGATCGACACGATATTTTCGGCCGAGATCGCGGCGGATAGCCCAGGGTGCGCGCTGGGCGTCGCACGCGACGAGACCACGGAGCTCTCACGCGGGTACGGGCTGGCCAACCTCGATCATCGGATCCCGATCACGCCGCGGACCGTCTTCGATGTCGGCTCCGTCACAAAGCAGTTCACCGCGGCCAGCGCGGTCCTGCTCGCCCAAGACGGGGCACTCGCACTTGACGATGACGTCAGGGACTATCTCCCGGAACTGCCGGAGTACGAAACGCCGATTCGCGTGCGTGACCTCCTGCATCACACCAGCGGCGTTCGCGACTACCTCAATCTGATGGCGCTAGGCGGGCGAGACTTCTACGCGCCCATCCGGCATCAAGACATCGTGGAACTCCTCGCACGGCAACAGGCGCTGGTCGACCCGCCCGGATCACGCTATCGGTACAGCAACACCGGTTACATGCTCGCGGCAACGATCGTGGAGCGCGTGTCTGGCCAACGGTTCGACCACTTCGCCAAAGCGCGTATCTTCGACCCGCTCGGAATGGCAGCGAGCTTCCTGTACGAGGATGCCGAGCAGGTGGTACCCAACCGCGCTACCGGCTACGCCCAGGCCAGGGGTAACGCCACAGGGTTCCGGATGGTACACAACTTCCCTTTTGCCACCGCGGGCGATGGGCAGCTCTACACCACCGTCAAGGACTTGCTGCTCTGGAGCCGAGCGTTCATTACCGACGGTGTGGCGGGACCGGAATTCACCGAGCAGATGCTGGCGCCTGGAACACTCGCCGATGGCACCCGGACGGAGTACGGCGGCGGCATCGTGCTCGGCGAGTACCGTGGCGAGATCACCCAGTCCCACGGCGGAAGCACCTGGGGCTTCCGGGCGCACCTCCTTCGGGTACCGGAGGAAGACACCACGGTCGCCATACTGTGTAACCGCGAAGACCTGAACCCGCGGTGGTTCGCGTATCGGGTGCTCGACCTGGTCCTGGCCGACCGTCTCGACCTGGCGGCACCAACCACCCCGCGCCGAGAGCGCCCCGTCCCGAAGAGGGCGCCGGCAGCCGAGCTCTCGCTGGTGGCCGGCGACTACGACGGCGTGTTCTACAGCGAGGAACTGGACGGGCGGTATCACCTGGCGCTGGCCGATGGCACGCTCCAGGTCCGGATCGAACGATGGCCACCGCTCGCGCTCGAGCCCTTGGGTGAGGACCGATTCCGGGGCGTTGACTTCCCGGCCTGGACCGGACCGCGCCAAGTGGAGTTCGTGTTCCGGCGGAACGCGCGGGGGGCCGTGACCGGCTTCACGCTCTCGGCCGGTACGGCTCAGGGACTCGTATTCGACCGCGTGACGTCCTGATCACAGGGTCAGGCCGACCGACCGAGCGCCCGCATCAGCGACACCGCCATCATCACAAAGACGGCGAGCAACGGAACCGAGGCCAGCAGCGACGCCGTGCGCATCGGATCGAGTCCGCCGAGGCGCATCAGCACCAGGGGTAGGAGCGCCAAAGCGAACGCCCAGAACATCCGATGCCACCGCTCCGGCTCGGCGTCCTGGGCCAGCCCCGTGGACGCGCTCGAGGCCAGCGCGTAAGCGGCCGAGTCGTAGGTGGTCGCCAGAAACACCAGGCTGGCCAGCAAGAACACACCCAGCACGATTTCGCCGGCCGGTAGCGACGCGATTACGGCCGTGATCGCTGCCGGTTCACCCTGCTCGAACACCAGACTCGTGACATCAAGGACGCCGGTCAGCTGCAAGTTCAGCGCATAGTTCCCGAGGATGCCGTAGTAGACGGCGCAGCCTAGACTGCCCCACCCCAACATGCCCAGGACCACCTGTCGAATGGTCCGCCCCTCGGAGATCCGAGCCACGAAAATACCCATGAACGGCCCGACCGCCACCCACCAGGCCCAGTAGAACACCGTCCAGTCTTCGATGAACCGCGAGTTCCCCAGCGGGTCGGTCCAGGTGTTCATCCGCAGGAAGCCGTAGACGAGCACACCCAGGCTATTGGCAAACATCTCCAGGATGAACAGCGTCGGTCCGGCCAGCAGGACAAAGAGCAGCAGGGTCTTGGTGACCACCACATTTAGGTTGCTGAGGCGCCGGATCCCACGCTCGAGTCCGACGTACACACTAAATGAAAAGAGCACGGCGCAAAGCGCCACGACGCCGGCCTGCAGACCAAAGGTCGGCTCCAGACCAGCGAGCCGCCCCAGGCCGGCAGCGATCATGGGCGTGCCGAACCCGAGCGAGGTCCCAGCCGCGCCCAGCACGCCGACGATAAAGAGTGTGTCGGTGGCCCGTCCGAGCGGGCCGGTGGTGGCGTCACGCAGCACCATGTGGCAAGCGCTGCTGATGCGCATGTGGGGCTGGCGACAGACGTAGTAGGCGTGCGCGATCGCCAGCGTCGGCAAGCAGTAGAAGGCCCATCCGGTCGGCCCCCAGTGGAACATCCCGTAGGTGGCAGCCCAGGCGATCGCCTCATCCGAACGCGGCGACACCCCGAAGGGTGGGCCAACGTAGTAGTGCGCCCACTCCACGGTGCCCCAGTAGAGAATGCCGGTGGCCACCCCAGCACAGAACACCATCGACACCCAGCTGGCGGTCGTGAAACGCGGGGGCACGCCCGGCTGTCCCAACACCACGATCCCGTAGCGACCCAGCGCGAGCCAGAGCACGAAAATCAGCACGGCCGAGCCCGCCACGATGTACACCACGCCGAGCCGGCCGGTCAGGACCTCGTAGAGCCGATCGACCAGACCGGCACTTGCCTCGGGCCAGACCATGAGCGGCCCGGCGATCGCAAGCAAGGTTGTGACCGCGGTAATGAAGATGGGCCAGTCCGTGCGCGCCTCGGGGTTCGATGGGGTCACGTCTCGGCGTCCTATCCGCACGCGGGCCAGGCGCCGGGGCCGGCTTTACGTCGAAACACCAGGGTATCCGGAGGCGGAGCCACGGTCGGTAGACTACAGCAGAACGGGGTAAGGCGGCCGAACCCAGTCCACCTCAACGGTCTGCCCAAGCAAGTCTTTGACGTCCGCAAAGAAAAAGGCCGGAAGCCCGTGGGCTCCCGGCCTTTGATGCCAGTGTCTGGCATCCGAACGGTGTCGCGCGCCTAGTTGTCGTCAGCCGGCGCTTCGACGGTGCCAAAGTAGCCAAGCATCATCTCTTCCCACGTCTGGTCGCCCCAGCGCACCTCGGACGACGGGTCCGGATTGAACCGATTGTTGGTCGAGTTATCGTAGGTGAAGATGGTCTTCAGCTGCGAACCGGCCGGCATGAAAATCGGCTCCTCCAGCTCGTAATTCAGCTGCCAGTTGAAATCATAGTTCGGCACCCACAGCGCCACCTCTTCGGTGCCGTCGGGGTGAACGATCACATACTTCGCCGACTTCCCGCGCACGTGCATATGCGGCATCATCGTCGACAGATAGGTGTCCTCGTCGATCTTCCGGCTGGCCGTCACCTCATAGGCCGGGTTGTTCGGCTCGATACGGAAGCCCAGGTTGGCCACCTGCCCGCCCCCGGCCCGGCGAATGCTGGAATCGGGCTCGCGGGTCACAACGACCCCCCAGCTGCTCTGGTCCCAGGCCTCTTCGCCGATCGTGGTGTAGTGCATCTGCGCTTCGATGTCGGCGCCCTTCGGCAACCGCACGGCCACGCCGTCCTCATAGACGTCTCCGAGGCGATTCGGCACATAGCCGCCCACGCGCGAACCGCGCGCCCGGCTGCGGGTGCGATCCCGCTCTAGCTTCACCTCTCCAGTAGCTGGCATGCCGTCGTCCTCGAGCACCTGGGAGATGACGTGGTGCACGACGCGCTTGTCTCCCGGACGATACTCGTGGGCCGAGATCCAAGTGTCGGCCGGAAGATTGGTCGGCACGGTGACGTAGGAGTACGGCACGGTCCCGTCGGCCGGCACCCTGACCGGTTCCAGCATCGTGAAGATCAGGTCCGGTTCGCCGATCGACCAGCCTTCAGTAAACTGCGGCACCTCTGGCAGGTCTGCGTCGTTGCCTCGTGGTGAACCAGCGTCAACCCAGGCGGCGATCGTCTTGATTTCTTGGTCGGTCAGACTCGAGTCGTTCTTGTAGGTCCGCACGCTCGTGTCGGCGCCCCAAGGAGGCATCTCACGCGACTCGACCTTGCTTCTCACCGCACGCGCCCAGGGGCGGGCGTCGTCGTAAGTAATCAGCGACATCGGCGCCAGATGGTTCGGCCGATGGCATGACACACAGTTCTCATACAGGATCGGCGCTACGTCCTTGGCAAAGGTCGGCGTCCCTTCGGCCGCCACAGCCGCCCCGGCTCCTGCCAGCACCAGTACCGCGCCGCCGGCCAGAACCACACTAGAAAGTCGCATGTTCATTCTCCCCCACGGGCGCCAATGCGCACCGCTCCTAGATGCCTCGTCGCTAGTCGCCAGTATGGCGGATCTCCCGGGAAAGTCCAGAGATTTCCATGCGCGACTACGACAGCGGCAGTCCCTCGGACAGGGCTAGCCGGATCCGGTCGGCAAGCGCCCAGGACATCAGCATGAACCCCTAGCTCTGCGCCTTTCTCAGCCCCCAGACAAAGTTATCTTGGCCCAGCAGCACGCTGACAGCGAGTGCGCCAGCAATAACGGTACGCGGTGCCGGTCGGTCTCCATGCCGCTCTTCATCTGGTCCACACGCAGAATGGTCGACTGTGGGGCCCTTAACCTCCGGCAAAGCTCTCAGAACAGGCGGACTATACTGTGGGCCGTCCGACGCGTAACCGGCCCGCCCCAACCGGATACCAACATGAACTTCGCCTATTCCGACCGCACCCACGCGCTTCGCGAGCGACTCCTGACCTTTATGAACAAGGTCATTTACCCCAACGAAGCCGTCTACGCCGAACAGGTCTCCACGTCAGAGAACCGGTGGGTGTCACCGCCCATCATGGAGGAACTCAAGCAGGCGGCGCGGAACGCCGGCCTGTGGAACCTCTTCCTCCCCGACAGCGACCTCGGCGCGGGACTGAGCAACGTCGAGTACGCCCCGCTGTGCGAGATCCTGGGCCGCTCGCCGATCGGCCCCGAAGCGTGCAACTGCTCGGCGCCGGACACCGGGAACATGGAAACGCTCGTGCGGTATGCGAGCGATGCGCAGAAAGCCGAGTGGCTACCGCTGTTGCTCGACGGCACCATCCGCTCGGCCTACGCCATGACCGAGCCGGAGGTGGCGTCGTCTGACGCCAGCAACATCGAGGCCCGGATCGAGGCCGACGGCGACGACTACATCATCAACGCACGCAAGTGGTGGACATCCGGCGCGGGAGACACCCGCTGCAAGCTGTTCATCCTGATGGGGAAGACCGATCCCGCGGCGGCGAAGCACCAGCAGCAGTCGATGATGCTGGTGCCGGCCGACTCGCCCGGGGTCACGCTGGTTCGTCCACTGACCGTGTTTGGCTACGACCATGCCCCGCATGGCCATCTCGAAGTGACTTTCGAGAACGTGCGGGTGCCGAAGACCAACATCCTGCTGGGTGAAGGCCGGGGCTTCGAAATCGCACAGGGGCGGCTGGGTCCAGGCCGCATCCACCACTGCATGCGGCTCATCGGTGTGGCCGAGCGCTCGCTCGAGGCCATGTGCGTCCGGGCCCGTTCCCGCGTAGCCTTCGGACGACCGTTGGCCGAGCAGGGCGTGGTCATGGAACAGATCGCGAACTCCCGTATCCAGATCGAACAGGCGCGTCTGTTGACCTTAAAGGCAGCGCACATGATGGATACGGTGGGCAACAAGGTGGCCCGCGCCGAGATCGCCATGATCAAGGTGGTAGCTCCCAACATGGCACTGGATGTCATCGATCGCGCCATCCAGGTGCACGGCGGCGCCGGCATCTGCAACGACTTCGGCCTGTCGGCCGCGTGGGCGCATGCCCGGACCCTCCGTCTGGCAGACGGTCCCGACGAGGTCCACCGTCGGGCGGTCGCACGGCTGGAGCTCAAGAAACACGATCCGGCACCGAAGGC
>Ga0310344_10000114_pt1 | contig 66877 bp, 56 predicted proteins | sample HC15DNA20200_MG_FD_203801 | JGI IMG/M metagenome (GOLD analysis project Ga0310344, IMG submission 203801) | Marine microbial communities from station ALOHA, North Pacific Subtropical Gyre - HC15-DNA-20-200_MG | ecosystem: Environmental > Aquatic > Marine > Oceanic | place: Pacific Ocean: North... | reverse complement strand
ACTGGGTAGATTTGTCGGCTGCATTTGACGAATTAGCGAGGGTACTAGTTTATGGTGGAAGAATTGTGCTGGTAGATGAGGACTTCACTCACCCCGATCACCCTCTTCATGCTACACACCATGGTCATGAGGGAGAGACGACAATCGTTGATGTTGTAGAGATAGAGAATGCCCTTGATGAAAGGGGTTTTACGGTCGATGGTTCCAAGACTTCTGCCTATGGAGTCCCGGTGAAATTGATCCAGGCGACATATATGGGGTGAAGAATTCGAGGAGCCGTTTGTCGCCAGAGTCGTTGACCATGGTGGCAATGTAGAACACAAATGCAGAGAAGAGGAAGGAGATGCTATGCCAAGTGTTTTAGCTAATGGGTTAACTATTGAAGTGCAGGAGTTCGGAAGTGTCGGCGATCCACCTGTCCTCTTGATTATGGGGCTGGGTGCTCAGATGATTGTATGGCCTGAGGAGATCTGTCGTTTACTAGCGGATGCAGGTAACCGAGTCGTTCGTTTTGACAACCGGGATGTTGGTCTGTCTACCTGGCTGGATGAGGCTGAGACTCCTGATATGGCAGCCCTTTTTGGTGCAGCCATAGAGGGTAAAGATATTGAGGCCCCCTACACACTCAAGGATATGGCGGCCGATGCTGTTGGTGTGCTTGATGCTCTAGGTATCCAGTCTGCACACATAGTTGGGGCGTCTATGGGTGGCATGATTGCTCAACGTGTGGCCATTGATTATCCGAGTCGCACTCGCTCTTTATGCTCGATTATGTCTATGCCTAGGTTTATTCCGGGAGATCCTGAGGTTTCCGCAGGATTGATTATGGATGATCCTGGTACGAGAGAAGGACGTATTCGGTTAGGAGTTGAGGGATCTAGATTGACGAGTGGAGAGCACTTCAATGAGGAAAGATCACTATTAATGGCGGCAGCTTCAGTGGATCGTGCTTGGCATCCTGAGGGGACAAATCGACAGATGGCCGCAATCTTGGCTGATGGTGACCGTACTGAGGCATTACGAAAGTTGAAGGTTCCTGCTCTGGTTATTCATGGAACGGTGGATCGCCTTGTTATACCCCAGGGTGGGGAAGAGACTGCACTGGCAGTTCCTGGGGCTGAGTTACTTTGGATTGAAGGGATGGGTCATGATCTACCTGTTGAATTTCATGCAAAAATTGTTACAGCGATTTGTGCTTTGATCGGGAAAGCAGATGTTTGACCAAGAACGTCACAGATTTCGCCTACGGTGGCACATATGGAAATTGTTCTGGTTGTAGTAACGCTTATTGCTCTTACGGTAGCTGCCGGATCTATACATTGGGCTTTCCGGCGTAGCTCTGGTCGAGTGGCCGTATTCGAGGAAAAGGAGCTGTTAGAACGCGTGACTAGTGAGATGCGTGTTCAGATGGGTCAGTTGGCGGGTGAGGCTCTGGCTGTTAATAATGAACAATTCCTCGCATTGGCGGAGCAGCGTTTTCAAAATCAACAGGAACGAACAAAGAATCTCCTCGACCCTTTTGGGATTCAGATGAAGTCACTCGGGGAGACTGTCGGGAAGTTGCGTGCAGCTCACGAACAAGACAAAGGTGCAGTTGAAAAAATGACGGATGAGATGACTAGACAGATTGGTCAACTCAGTAACTCCACAGCATCTCTTACTGAAGCACTCCGTTCGCCGACTGCCCGTGGCGCATGGGGTGAGAACCAACTCCGCAACGTTATTGAGCTTGCTGGTATGGAAGCTTATTGCGACTATGAAGAACAGACTGTGGGAGAAAATCGTGAGGGCATCTCCGGCCGACCTGATGTGAGGGTCCGGATGCCAAATGGGGCCCACTTGGCAGTGGATGCAAAAGTTCCATTAGCCGCTTATCTAGATGCCCAAGCCGCAGCCGAGCAGTCAGAAGTGGAGAGGCATTTAGCCCGTCATGCCGCTTCACTACGTTCCCACGTGATTTCGCTTTCTTCTAAACGCTATTGGGAACAAAACGACGGTCCCGCTCCAGAGTTTGTAGTTCTCTTTGTTCCTGGTGAATCTTTTCTTGCGGATGCTTTACGCGCTGATGCCGGACTTTTGCAAGAAGCCATGGAGAAAAGAGTGCTTTTGGCGTCACCTGTGAATTTGTTAGCGCTTCTTTGGGCTGTGGCTAAGGGATGGCAGGAGGCCACAATCGCTGAAAGTGCGAGAGAAATTGCGGATCTTGGTGCAGATTTATATAGCCGTATGAGCAAAGTATTGGAGCACCTTGCCAAAACGGGAAGGGGACTTGACCAAGCGATTAGTTCTTATAACGACCTAGTCGGATCGGTTGAAGGGCGTTTGTTGGTTACCCTCCGTCGCTTTCCAGAACTGGCGGGAGGTACTGGAGATTTAGAGGCGCCCTCGGAAGTCGAATCCTCAGCGAGATCTTTGCAAAGATCTGAGGCTGAAGAAGTTGAGGCTTAAATTATTAAGTAAACTTTTATGCGGTGTTTCTACCGGCTGTCAAGTGTTGAGGTTTGACTGGCTTAAGTTCCATTTCTTTCACGGTCACCACAAGTTTCACGTTCCAGAGGTGACAGGCCGACTGTCACTGGTGCGAAATTGCTCAACCGGCGGAGTTGGCAAAAATAATACGGTTTTAAGACCATTTAGATATGCAGTGCTCCAGCTGATCGAGAGTGCTGCAGATCTGAGTATTTGGTTGCGGTATAGATTCATCCGTGCTGTGTTCTGGGTCTGAGTTTTTGAAGTCGACGTGGGAATTGAGAGAGACAGCTTTGTCTGCTTTCACTTGCCGCTGGGGACGGCTGGGGTTAGAACGGATATTGTCGGGTATATGAGAAGATGATCCTTTGGTTATTTGATTCGATAGGTAATGGAAAAGTAAAGGTATGAGGACTGGAGGCTCGAGATGGGCGAAATAAGGGCGGCGATGGTCCAGGCAGCCTGGACTGGCGACAAGGATTCGATGATCGAACTCCACGAAAAATATTTACTTGAGGCTGCTACTGCTGGCGCGCGCATTATGTGTTTCCAAGAATTGTTTTATGGGCCTTACTTTTGCCAGGTCCAGAGTGCTGAGTTCTACAGCTATGCAGAAGCTATTCCTGATGGTGCTACCACCAAGCGTTTTCAGGAACTGGCGGAGAAACATGGCGTGGTTCTTGTCTTGCCAATGTATGAGAAGGAACGAGAAGGTTTTCTCTATAACACGGCAGCAGTCATTGATGCAGACGGTACCTATCTTGGCAAGTATCGAAAGACGCATATACCCCAGGTCAAAGGTTTTTGGGAAAAGTTCTATTTTCGTCCTGGAAATCTTGGTTTTCCAGTTTTTGAAACTGCAGTTGGAAAAATTGGGGTTTACATTTGCTATGACCGTCACTTTCCTGAAGGCTGGCGCGCTTTAGGTCTTAACGGTGCTCAGATCGTTTTTAATCCTTCTGCCACTAGTCGTGGCCTTTCCTCTTACCTTTGGAAGCTGGAGCAGCCAGCCTCTGCCGTTGCCAATATGTACTACATAGGAGCGATCAACCGGGTTGGGATTGAAGATCTTGGTGAAAATGATTTTTATGGCAGTACTTACTTTGTAGATCCGAGAGGGCAGTTTGTTGGTGATGTGTGTTCTGACCAAGATGAGGAGTTGATCATCCGTAATCTCGATTTGGACCGTATTGACGAAGTTCGAAACCAATGGGCTTTCTATCGGGATCGTCGACCCGATAGCTACAGCGGGCTTGTAGCCCCTTAAACAGGTCCATTTTGATTGACGGTCCAGTGGATGAGGAGATGTCAAGTGTGAGCGCAAATGCAGAACTTTTCAATCGACATCGTGCTGTATTGCCCTCTTGGCTTTCGCTTTACTATGACTCGCCGATCTCACTAGATAGAGGCAAGGGTCGTCACGTCTACGACCTCGAAGGAAATCGTTATCTTGACTTTTTTGGTGGGATTCTCACAACAAGTCTTGGTCATGACGTCCCAGAGGTGACCGAGGCTGTCCGTGATCAGGCCGGGAAGATTCTTCATTCCTCTACTCTCTACCTGTCTCAGCCAATGATCGACCTCGCCGAACTGATTTGTGATCTATCGGGAATTCCTGATGCCAAGGTATTTTTTACGACTTCGGGCACTGAAGCCAACGATGCTGCACTGCTTTTGGCGACCACATCGCGCCGATCGAATCAAATTTTGGCTTTACGAAACAGCTACCACGGTCGCTCCTTTTCGACTATTGCCATTACAGGAAACCGATCCTGGTCACCGACATCACTTAGCGGGCTATCGGTTAACTATGTCCATGGCGGGTATCGGTTGCGAAGCCCTTTCCGAGAGCTAGATGACGAGGATTACATCGAGGCTTGTATCGCCGACTTGCAACAGGTTTTCGACATGATGACATCGGGTGATGTAGCGGCCATGATTGCCGAACCTATACAAGGAGTAGGAGGTTTCGCGACCCCACCTGATGGGTTTTTTGGTGCCATAAAAAAGGAACTGGACAACCGTGGAGTTCTGTTTATCTCTGACGAGGTCCAAACAGGATGGGGTCGAACAGGTGAACATTTTTGGGGTTATCAGGCGCACGGGATTACACCACACCTAATGACATTTGCAAAAGGGGTCGGCAATGGCCTTGCCCTCGGGGGTGTTGTCGCGTCGGCAGAACTTATGGATTCGCTCCCGGGAAATTCCATTTCCACGTTTGGCGGAAATCCTCTCAGTAGTGCGGCCGCTTTGGCCACTATTCGATACCTATTGGATCACAATCTCCAAGCCAACGCACGAGATATGGGAGATCGACTCGTGGATCATTTAAGTCCGACCGTTAGCGCTTCTTCTGTTGTGGTTGAACTTAGAGGTAGAGGATTAATGTTGGCACTTGAAACGGTTCAACCAGGAGGTATCCAGCCGAATACCGATGCAGCGAATCAGATAATGGAACGCGCGCGAGGAGAAGGGCTGCTCATAGGTAAAGGTGGTCTTTATGGGAATGTTTTACGTATTGCACCCCCGATGACTGTAACCAAGGATGAGATCGACGAAGCAGCTCAGATACTTGTGCGTGTTATCGAAGGGTTGGACTGAGCCCACAATTAGATCAAGATCCGTACTAAGAGAGGGACGAGATTATTCATGACGACGTTGATCAAAAACGGAACTGTAGTGTCTGCGACCGGCCGTCATCAGGCAGATGTGTTGGTCGATGGATCAAGAATTGCTGCGGTTCTTGAACCAGGAAGTGATATCGCTGCTTCGGTAGCTGACGGTGTAGCACTTGTTATTGATGCGAAAGATATGTATGTCGTGCCAGGGGGGATTGACTGCCATACCCATATGGAACTGCCCTTTGGTGGAACATTCGCATCTGACACCTTCGAGATTGGTACTCGTGCTGCCGCCTGGGGCGGCACTACCACGATTATCGATTTTGCTGTTCAACGCACAGGAGAGAATGTTAGAGACTGTCTTGATGAGTGGTTTGCCAAAGCTGAAGGTCAGTGTGCTGTCGATTACGCGTTCCACATGATTTTGGGAGGAGTTGATGATGCCTCTCTTAAGGAGATGGATGGGCTTGTAGCTGAAGGAATCACGAGTTTTAAGCTTTTTATGGCTTATCCCGGTGTGTTCTATAGCGATGATGCTCAGATTTTTCGAGCGATGCAAATTGCATCCGAAAACGGTGCCATGATTTGTATGCATGCAGAAAATGGTATTGCAATAGATGTGCTTGGTGAGCAAGCGGCAGCTCGAGGTCAAACGGATCCGATTTATCACGGCATTACCCGCGATCCTCGATTTGAAGGTGAAGCCACGAATCGGGCTATCCAATTAGCTCTTGTAGCAGGTGCGCCGGTTTACTTCGTACACCTCTCAGCTAGTGAGGCTCTTGAACGTGTTGCTGAGGCGCGTGATGCAGGGCATAACGTGTTTGCAGAAACTTGTCCTCAGTATCTTTATTTAAATCTTGAAGACCATCTTGGCGCTCCAGGTTTTACAGGAGCGGGGTATGTATGTTCACCCCCTTTGCGTACCAAGCATGAGCACCACCATACGGACCTATGGCGAGGTCTCCGTACGAATGACCTGGCGATAGTTTCGACCGACCATTGTCCATTTTGCATGAAGGAGCAGAAAGAACTTGGGCTCGACGATTTCCGAGCTATTCCCAATGGTATTGGCGGAGTCGAACATCGGATGGACCTCATATACCAAGGGGTTGTTATGGGAGAACTGACCCTTGAGCGTTGGGTAGAAACCTGTTCTACTACTCCCGCTCGCATGTTCGGCCTTTATCCGCAAAAAGGCAGCATTACCGCAGGATCTGATGCCGATATCGTTCTCTATGATCCGAACGGCACAACCAATATCTCAGTTGATACGCACCACATGAGTATGGATTACTCTGCTTATGAGGGCATACAGATAGACGGCTGCGTTGACACCGTGATATCTAAAGGCAAGGTGCTTATCAGAGACGGTTCATACCACGGGGCGAAGGGCGATGGTTCCTACCTTCGTAGAGGTTTGTCAACATATTTGACTTGACTTAGTCAGACTTTTCAACTGGAGTACACATGCGTCAAATACATCATGTAATCGATGGCCAAGAAGTCCCCACAACGTCCGGAAAGTCCGGCCCCGTATTTGATCCTGCTACAGGTAGGCAGACTGGGGAGGTTGGCTTTGCCTCGTCAGAAGAGGTGGATAGCGCCGTGGCCTCATCAAAAATGGCATTTATTGAGTGGAGCCATGTGTCCGTGGCTAGGCGTATCAAGGTGCTTCACGAATTCCGGAGATTAGTTTCGGATCATGCCGACGATCTTGCGTCAAAACTGACATCCGAACATGGCAAGGTTTTCGATGACGCTAAGGGAGAAGTGGCTCGTGGACTGGAGAACATAGAATTTGCGTGTGGCCTAGCGGATGCCTTGAAAGGCAATTACAGCGAAAGAGTTTCAGCGGGAATTGATGTCTACACAGTTCGTCAACCAGTGGGTGTATGTGCAGGTATCACACCATTCAATTTCCCCGTGATGGTTCCACTTTGGATGTTTCCTAACGCAGTTGCCTGTGGCAATACTTTCATTCTTAAGCCTTCAGAGCGGGATCCTTCAGCTCCCAACTTCGTCGTTGAGTTGGCTCAAGCAGCGGGTTTCCCAGTGGGAGTCGTTAATTTAGTCAACGGCGACAAGGCAGCAGTCGATTGCCTCCTTGATCATCCCGATGTGGCGGCTGTCAGCTTCGTTGGATCAACACCCATTGCGCGTCATGTCTATGCCACAGCCGCGGCCAAAGGTAAACGTGTCCAAGCTTTAGGTGGAGCCAAAAACCACATGGTTGTGCTTCCGGATGCCGATCTTGACCTTGCTGCTGATGCCGCGGTGTCTGCAGCTTATGGTTCGGCTGGAGAACGCTGTATGGCTATTTCTGTAGTTGTGGCTGTTGGTGAAATAGCCGATGATTTGGTGAGTCGGATTAGGAGTCGAATAGATAAGTTAGTCGTGGGTCCTGGCGATGACCCGGCGTCTGAAATGGGTCCTCTTATTACCAGAGAACATCGGGATCGTGTAGCGGGATACCTGACTATTGCGGAAGATGAGGGAGCTACAGTCGTTGTTGATGGTCGTGAAAAAAATATCGAAGGTGGTGGATACTTTCTAGGCGGTTCACTTCTTGATTATGTGACGCCTGGGATGCAGGTGTATCAGGACGAGATATTTGGTCCGGTTTTGTCTGTGGTTCGTAGTCAGAGTTACCACGAGGCCGTTCAGATGATTGCTGATAATCCTTATGGCAATGGCGCAGCAATTTTCACCCGAGATGGTGGTGCAGCCCGGCAGTTTCAGCAGGATGCCCAAGCTGGGATGGTTGGGATCAATGTGCCCATTCCTGTACCGGTTGGTTATCACTCATTCGGAGGTTGGAAGGATTCACTATTTGGGGATACCGCGATGTATGGGCCGGAAGGATTGCGGTTCTATACGAGACCCAAAGTTGTTACCAGTCGTTGGCCTGATCCATCGACAAGCAGAGTTGATCTTGGGTTTCCGCAGAATTCCTAGTTGAGTTGAAGATAACTGAGTAGGTGCACAGAAAGTGAGTGAAATGGATTTTGGGGTGGTAATGCAGACAGACCCTCCGGCTGCAAGGGTGGTGGACATTGCCGTGAATGCGGAAAGTCTGGGCTTCACCCATGCTTATACGTTTGATAGTCATGTGTTATGGCAGGAGCCGTTTGTGATCTATTCGGCGATGCTTGCCAACACTCAAAATCTGATAGTGGGTCCAATGGTAACGAATCCAGGCACACGGGATTCGACAGTTCTTGCCTCCACCTTCGCCACTCTCAATGAAATGTATGGAGAGCGGACCGTTTGCGGTATTGGGCGTGGGGATTCGGCTATGCGGGTGATTGGCCTTCCTCCTTGCAGTCTTTCTGCTCTTGAGGAGGCTATGCACATTATTAAGGGTCTGGCCGAAGGCGAAGAGGTCGAGTACAACGGAACGATTCAGACGCTTCCCTGGTGTGAAGAAGGGTCATTGCCGATTTGGATGGCCGCTTACGGCCCGAAGGCACTTGCCCTATGTGGCCGGAAGGCAGATGGTTTTATTCTCCAGTTGGCCGACCCACAGGTCGCGGAGTGGACCATTGGGGAGGTTCGCCGCGCGGCAGAGAGTGAAGGTCGGGATCCTGATTCGTTGACGATATGTGTTGTAGCTCCGGCCTATGTTGGTCACGATATCGCTCATCAGCGAGACCAAGTAAGATGGTTCGGCGGGATGGTTGGTAATCATGTAGCCGACTTGGTTCGCCGTTATGGGGATGACGATCGGAACATTCCCCGGGCTTTGACCAACTACATCGAGGAGCGAAAAGGCTACGATTATAGTGAACACGGCCGTGCAGGGGCAGAACACACGGAGTTTGTCTCTAACGAAGTTATTGAACGATTTTGTGTTCTTGGAGATGAGTCGGCCCATATTGCCCGACTCGAGGAACTAAGGGATCTTGGTGTCGATCAATTTGCTATTTACCTTATGCATGATCAACAAGATGAGACGCTGGATGCTTATGGGCAGCGAATTATTCCAGAACTAGCTTGAGTAGTGTTGAGAATTCTGAAAGTGCGACCTTTTTAGGTACTGACACGATGATACGTGTGTTGGGGAAGCACGGGTGATCTTGACTGTGTTGATAGCGGTTGTTCTAGCGCTTCTCCTCTGTGAAGTTGTTTTGAGTTTTGGCCGTCACGCTCCGTTGCGGAGGTCGGCCAGAACGTTTTTTGCGGCATAGATCTGAGTCGATTTGTCCCGGAAAATCCCTGTTCAACTTAGGGCGAAAAGCACCAACGCATAGGCAGTTGGCTTGGTTTCGATCAAAGTCCTTCAACTCCTAGTTGTGTTGAGGCAAATTGGTAAGGTCTCCCGTCCGCGTAAGATAATTCGAGCGTTTAGGGTAGGTTCGCTCGAAAGTTCAAGATCTCCGAACTCTCGGACTAGTTTGGTAATAGCGATTTCACCTTCCATCCGGGCGAGAGATGCTCCGAGGCAGTGATGGATGCCACTGCCAAATGACATATGACGGGCGGCATCTGATCGGGTTATGTCTAGTTGGTCGGCGTTATCCCCCCAGAATCGAGGATCGTGGTTAGCGCTACCGAGTGCGGTGAGGACAGTTTCATTAGCGGCGATCTGGATCCCGGCTATTTCGGTGTCGTACAGGAGGCGGCGGCCCGACGTTTGGACGGGACTGTCCCAACGTAGCAATTCGTCGACGATTTGGGATTCCGCAGCTCTGCCGGTACGAACTCGTTGTAGTTCGTCCGGGTGCTCCAACAATGCGTGTATGCCGTTCCCAATAAGGTTCACGGTCGTTTCATGGCCTGCGATGAAAAGTAATGAAACCATAGAGAGAAGTTCCTCATCTGTCATTTGGTCGCCGGCTTCTTCAACTTCGATTAGTTGGCTTAGTAAATCCTCGCGAGGGTTCTTTCGTTTACTAGTTATGGCTTCTTGGAGGTACATATTCATGTTTTCGGCACCTTCAATTGCTGCTTCGACCTCTTCAGGTGTCAAGAATGGCTCAAGTGTTTGAGTTAAGGCATGTGACCAGGAACGGACCATAGAAATATCGGTTTCGGGTAGACCTAACATTTCGTGGATGACGGCAAAAGGAATAACAAACGCATAATCGGTGATTACGTCGATCTCTTTCCTGTCCTTTAGCTTGGTCAATAATTCGTCGACTATGGAGATGACCTGTTCTCGCATCTTTTCTATGGCTCGTGGGGTGAATGTTCGTTGGACGAGGCCACGAAGTCTTGTGTGGTCGGGGGGGTCAAGACCGAGGATTGAAGGTGGGCGTTCTTCACTTAGATTTCGCCATTTTTGTATATGTGGGGGAAGTTCATCTGAGATTGTGAAACGCTGAACGGAGGTTTTGCTATCCCGGAGAACACGGTTGACATCCTCATATCGAGAAACTACGAGGACCCCAAAGGGAGTTCGATGTACGGGGTCTTCATCGCGAAGACGTTCGTAAACCGTGTAGGGGTTTAGGAGAAAGTCGTGGTCAAACGGATTCCAGGATGGCCCGTTATCTGAAGGACACATAGTGGGGACGCTATCCATTTGCTTTCCATAAAGGCTACATGTGGTTTAGAGCGTCCATCCTGTGTCGTATCCCGTCCGCACGGCCCCTTCGATATAAAATTCTCCAGCGGCATCGCCTATAGTGTGGACTTCGTATCCAATGGCTTTAAGCTCGTCAGTGAAGGCGTAGTCGGCCTGAATCTTTTCTGCGATGATGACGGTGTCTGCGCGTATTTCGTATTGTTGGTTGGCTTTTTGATACTCCACTTTCTTTGGACCTATGGAGACGATCTCAGCATTGGTATGGAATTTCACTCCTGCTTGCCGAGACTCGTGTAGTGCACGCCATCGTCTAGGGTGGGCCATTGCTTCTGCCAGGTTCGGCCCTGGCTCCAAAACAGTTACTTGTCGACGCCTTTTTGCTAGAAAATGGGCTAATTCGATTCCGACGAGCTCGCCATGGATTATCACGACGTGTGACCCAATTGGCATCCAGAGGTGGGAGAGTTTACGTACATGATCGGGGTCGTTCATTAACCGAAGTTTCTTGGCAAGTCGTAATCCGAGACGGCCTGCGGTTCCAATATTCGAACCGCCTAGCTCCTGACCGAACAATAGGGATCGCAGATCGTTACCGGTTAGTACGTGGTTGAGATCGGCACCGGGCAGGTTTAGTCGGCCATACCGGGCTCCAGTCGCTATTACGATCACATCTGGGTTCAGTTGCTTAATTATTGCGGAGTTGGCTCTGACGCCGGTTTGAATGTTGACCGTTGTTTCCCGGATTGCTGTTTCCAGGTAATCAATAAATGCACCATTGATTGGATTTGTTAGTGATGACAATCGTGCAGTGCCGCCAAGCTTTGATTCTGCTTCAAATAGTGTTACTTGGTGGCCACGTTCTGCAGCTACTCGCGCACATTCCATACCACCTGGTCCACCCCCAACTACTACGACATGTCGCTGATTTGGCAGCGGTATCTCTTTTGTTTCCTGGTATCTGCCTAACTCCGCGTTAACTGCGCAAATAGGTTTACCACCCCAAAAGTTCTGGGCAACGCAGAGAAAACAGTTGATGCAGGGGCGAACCAGATCTAGACGATTCTCGGAGAGTCGATTTGGGAGATCAGGGTCTGCTAGGAGCTGACGCCCCATTGCAATTAGATCGGCGCTCCCGTTAGCCAAGATCCTTTCAGCGTCAACTGGTTGGATTCTCCCAACTGCTATTACCGGGATATTGATAGATGCTTTTATTATTTGGGCAAACGATTCGTACTGGTTCGGAGACCATGGCAAAGGAGCATTTGTGAAGCTGAGACCGGTTCCATCCGAACTCGTCGCGGAAATGTGTACTGCGTTCGCACCTGCGGCTTCAGCAGCTTGTGCGTGTTTGGCCGCATCGTCGGGTGTGATGCCTTCCGTCGCTCCGTATTCATTGCCGTCGAGACGGACGATGATCGAGAAACTTTGACCGCATCGAGTCCGGATTGCTTCGATCACTTCGACGAGAAGTCGAGTTCGACCTTCGACACTGCCACCGTATAGATCGGTTCTTCGATTCCAAGCTGGTGAGAGAAAAGTGGATAGTAGGTAGCCATGGGCTCCATGTATCTCGACACCGTCGATACCTGCCTGTTGGACCCTTTGAGCTGCATTTGCAAAGTCGTCGACTATCTCTTCGAGTTGGCTCAATGTTGCGGCGACGTAGGTTGGTCTTTGACCCGCAGTCAGGGATGCCATCTGACTCATTTCTTTGTCGGTGATGTCGGAAAGCATTCCAAGAGGGTCAGCGGGAGGGGGAGGGATTGAAGGAAGAAGTACAGGACGGCCTTGGGCGATGTCGATACTAGATGTTTTGCCGTGGTGGCAAAGCTGGACAACGATCTTTGCATCTTGCTTATGAATGGTTTCGGCGAGGCGGCGAAAACCTGGGATCACCCCGTCGTGGGACACCGCAGGTTGGTGGATCGATGTTGCCCCGTGAGGGTATGAGACTGCTGATGTCTCCACAATTAGCAATCCCGTACCGCCTCGAGCTCTGGCATTGTAGTGAGCGATTGTCTGATCCGTGATAAGGCCTTCATCGTTACAAAGGTTCTGATCCATTGGCGGAAAGACCAACCGGTTCTGTAGTTTCATTGAGCCGATTTGAGTCGAGGCGAGAAGGTTTGGAAAGGCTGGGATCATGACCCCTATCTTGTCCTATGAGGTCGCAATGACCCAATCTGAGATTGCTTAGTTGAGTTTGGCTACGCTTTTCTTTTGCCACTTGAGTGTGGATTCGACAGCGTTGAAAGTGAAACAGTGGAGTCCGGTAATTCTCAGCTCGCTGGCAGAGCTGGCAAGTGGTGCGATCAGCTTATTCGGGTTATAACCACGCGGAGACAGAAGCCGAATAACTGATGCGCGGTTCTTGCTTAAATATCGTACGGAATTTCCAACACCGACCCGGATCGAAATGTTGAGTAGTTTGGCTCGATCTACCGCGCCGGGGACACCCAGTTGGCAGGGAAGAGATATACCGACTCTACGTATTTCTGTGAGCCAGTTGCGGATGGTTTCTGGGTCAAAGCACATTTGTGTTGCCATGTATCCGCTAAATCCGGCTGAAGCTATTATCTCCTGTTTTTGTGTCAAAGAGTTGAGAAGGATTTCGTTGGATATATCTGCGTGGCCGTCGGGGTAAGACCCAATTCCTACCGTGTCTATCTCCGGGCTTTTGTTTAGGAATGAATACAAGAATTCTGCAGCATTTGAGAAGGGCCCGCGTTGGTCAGCATCGCCTCCTATAACAAAAACCGTTTTGATTCCCTGGTTTTCAACATGGCGCAAAATTTCTTCAGTGTCTTTTTCATTTTCCACCATTCTTGCGGCTAAGTGCGGAATGACTCTGTGGCCTTGACCAGCGAGCATTGCGCACAGATCAAGAGTGTCTTGAATTGTTTTGGCAGGGGAGCAGGTCACCGAAATGGTTGACCCGGGCTCCAGGTGAGTCGCCTGTTCGTAGACATTCTTGAGAGGGATGACTTCGTAGGTCATAGCTTCCAGCAATTCCCGGTGGGTGTCTTTAGGTTTACCCTCTCCGGTGTTTTCCCTCGACGTATTATTAAATCTTGATAGATAACCCATTCAGAACCATTTTCCTTCGTTGACTTTTAGGGTAGAGGAAGTCCGTTATTGGCTTTCTAATACCGGTTGCTGGCTCATCGTTAGGCCAGTATTACGTTCCATCTCTTTAACTAAGGCCGATAATTTCGCCGTTCTTATCAATATCGATCGTTGTTGCGGCCGGGAATTTCCCAAGACCGGGCATAGTCCGCATATCACCACAGATTGGGTACACAAATCCCGCACCGACTGATGCGCGGACCTCGCGAACAGGGAGAGTCCAATCGGTGGGGGCACCTTTAAGGGCAGGATCTGATGAGATCGACAGGTGTGTTTTCGCAATACAGACGGGGAGGTTACTGAATCCGTTGGCTTCATAGTTCTCGATTTGTTTAGTGGCTTCGGGGGAGAATTCGGCACCGTTTGCACCGTAGATTTTGGTTGCTACCGTTACGATTTTTTCTCGTAAGGACATGTCATCGGGGTATAACAACTTAAATTCGGATGGTTTTTCTGCAGTTTCGGCGACTACTTCGGCTAATTCTGCAGCACCTAAACCACCCTCCGAGAAATGTGTGGTAGTTGCTGCCCGACTTCCGAATTCTTCTGCGATCTCATGGATAGTTCGAATCTCCGATTCGTGGTCACCAGGGAACACGTTGATGGCGACGATTGCTGGAACGCCATGGATCTGCATGTTCTCAATTTGTTTTCTGAGATTGTCACCGCCTTGATGGACCTCGTCAGGGTTTTCGGCCAGAAGTGCTTCGGGTAGTGGTCTCCCTGCCACGATTTTATGATTGCCAGAGTGGGCTTTTAGGCCGCGAACCGTGGCGACGAGAACTGCAGCATCTGGTGCAATTCCCGAGTACCGGCACTTGATATTGAAGAAGCGTTCTGCACCCATATCGGCACCAAATCCAGCTTCGGTCAAGAGAAAATCGCCCGTGTGGATACCTATTCGATCCGCAACGATGGAAGAATTTCCTGTTGCGATATTCCCAAATGGACCACAGTGGACCAGGGCTGGAGTCCCTTCCAGTGTTTGCATCAAGTTTGGCTTGATCGCTTCACGTAAGATTACTGTCATGGATCCAGCGATCTTTAGGTCGTCTGCTGTAATTGGTGTTCCTGCTGTGCTATATCCGACGACGATTTGACCCATTCTTTTGCGCAAATCTTGGAGATCGGTACACAAGGCAAGCGCAGCCATAACCTCCGAAGCGGCGGTGATATCGAAACCGGTTTCGCGAGGTATCCCATCAAGACGTCCACCTAGGCCAATGACAATGTTGCGAAGAGACCGCTCGTTTATATCAAGGACTCGCTTCCACGTGATGTTGTGAGAGTCCAGATTTAATTCGTTGCCATGGAACAGATGGGCGTCGAGCATCGCTGAGCACATGTTGTGGGCAGCTGTAACCGCATGCATATCACCTGTCAGGTGAAGGTTGAAAAGTTCCATTGGAACGACTTGGCTGTAGCCGCCTCCTGCAGCTCCGCCTTTGATTCCGAATGTGGGTCCCATTGAGGGTTGGCGTATAGCGATCGTTGCCCGTTTACCGATGTGGCTGAAACCTTGACCCAGACCGACTGTTGTCGTGGTTTTCCCCTCGCCAAGAGGTGTGGGCGTAATTGCGGAGACGACTACATAGCGGGCTTTAGGTCGTTCAGCCAAAGAATCGATTGCGCCAAGTCGGATTTTGGCGGCGCCGGTTCCGTATGGCTCGAGATACTCGAGCGGAATACCTGCAACTTCTGCTATTTCATTTAGGGGTCGTATCGAAGCCTGACGAGCGATATCGAGATCGGATGGAACGGGCATTGTGCCTACTGTTGGTTCGTTGGTTGGTTAGGGATTTGAGGTGTTGATAGTCGTCCGAAGTTTAGTAAGTAGTGGATGTATACCCCAAAAGTGAGTAGGACCTTTTCGGTCGAATCAGTAGTTTCAGTGATGTGTCAGACAAAGGCATCGGGCAACTCTTCTTTTCTTTTAGCGATAAATTCGCGCAACTCTTCATCGACACTTTCATCAATTGGTGGCTCTTCGTATTCAGCTAGTGCCTGTTTCCAGGAGGCATTTGCACGTTGCGCTGTATCGAGACTTCCATCCTCTGTCCACTTTTCGTAGCTGTCGTTGTTCGCTATTTCTGAGCGGGCGAATGCGCTTTCAAAATTCGCGAGAGTGTGGGTTGTGCCCAGAAAGTGTCCGCCGGGTTCCACTTCGTAGATAGCACTCATGGCCATCCCGTTTTCTGAGAGGTCGACACCTGCCAGTAACTTACCGATCAGCCCGCACTGGTCGGCATCGATTATAAATTTTTCGTAGCCCATGGTAAGTCCTCCCTCCAGCCAGCCAGCAGCGTGCAATATAAAATTGACACCTCCCATCAGTGATGGAAAAAGTGTTGCCATACTTTCTGCGGCAGCTTGTGCATCCGGGATCTTTGAGGCACAGAGACTGCCGCCGGAACGAAAGGGGACTCCTAACCGGCGAGCCAGCGCGGCGACTGTATAGAGAACAAGGGCTGGTTCTGGAGTTCCAAAGGTTGGAGCTCCAGTTTGCATTGACATTGAAGACGCGAAGGAACCAAAAACCACCGGTGCTCCAGGCCGTATCAGTTGAACGAACGTCATACCAGCCAGCGCTTCTGCCAATGTTTGAGTGGCAACGCCTGCAACTGTTACAGGTGCCATTGCCCCAGCCAAGATGAATGGACTAATCATTGTGGCTTGTTGGTTTTGAGCGTAGACCTCAGCTGCTCCGAGCATCGTGGCATCCCAGGTCATGGGTGAAGATGCATTGATGAGACTGGTCATGACTGTATTGTTCTCAACAAATTCCTTTCCCATGGCTATTTTGGCCAGGTCAACTGAGTCCTGAGCTCGTTCAGCTGCAGTTACCGATCCCATAAAAGGCTTGTCGCTGTAGCGGAGATGCGAATAGACCATATCTAGGTGTCGGACCGAGACGGGTAGATCTACTGGCTCACATACGGTGCCACCGGAAACATGCATATGTGGATTTGTGTAAGCCAACTTGACGAAGTTTTGGAAATCGTTGATCGTGGCATAGCGGCGGCCGTTGTCTAGGTCATGGACAAAGGGTGGGCCGTATGCGGGAGAGAAGACTGTAGCTTTTCCCCCAACTTGGATAGTGCGTACGGGGTTCCTTGCGTGATGTGTGTATTCCTCTGGGGCGTTTGTTAAGACAATTTCTCGACACATCCCTCGGGGGAATCGAACCCGCTCACCGTCAACCTTTGCTCCTGCGGAAGCTAGAACCTCGAGGGCTCTTGGGTAATCGCGGAAATCAAGTCCGACCTCTTCGAGGATGGTGTCCGCGTTGTACTCAATCGTCTCAAGACCTTCGGGCGAGACAATTTCAAAGTTTGGCACATTACGGACAAGATATGGGCGGACACTTTGGGCAGCTGTTTCGGTGCGTTTAGCTCTTCTGGCAGAGCGTCCACCTGATCGTCGACGCTGTGTGTCATTCATTTCGTGTTTCCCTTTCTGTTTGGTGGCGATGTTTTCGGGATTTCGAAGAGTTAGTAGTCAAGAATGAGCGTTCCGGAAGGTTTAGAATCGAAGAAATGTAGGGGTAATCTGCCGTTCGGTGCGGTATAGGCATGGCATCGATGAAATGTGTTTGAAAACTTGGTTCCATGGCAGTCTCGATCTTTTCGATGGTTTTGACGACATCTTGGATTTTCTGACGCTCGTTCCCAGAAAGTAGAGCGATAGCAGCACCTACGCCAGCAGCATTACCAACTGCTTTGACATTTGTAGGTTTACAGTCGGGGATTAATCCAAGCACCGTGGCTCGCAGAGTATCGATGTGGCTTCCAAAGGCTCCAGCGAGGGCAATTCCGTCGACCTTTTCAACATCGAGACGATCCATTAGAAGGCGAACACCGGCGTATAGGGCCGATTTAGCGAGTTGGATGGCTCGAATATCGTTTTGAGTGATGAGAATTCGAGGACCAGTGGGAGGTGTGTGGAGGATGTAAGCGAATGTTCGTCCGTTCGGTTCGATCCTTGGCGATGGACGGGTTCCTGCTCCACCGATCACGCCATCTGGGCTCATTAGTTCTGCCAAGTAGAGCTCTGCGACTGCTTCGATGATTCCGGAACCACAGATTCCGGTCACTCCGGTCTTGGCGACAATTTCATCAAAGTTTGGTTCGTCTGACCAGACCTCCGTACCGAGAACCTTTATTCGTGGTTCGCCGTTATCTGGGTCGATGCGGACTCGTTCAATAGCCCCTGGAGTCGCTCGTTGTCCAGCTTCGATTTGTGCTCCTTCAAAGGCTGGTCCTGTAGGACTTGATGCTGCAAGCAAGCGGCCTTTGCCAGATAGAACGATTTCAGCATTCGTTCCGATATCAATAACAAGTTGGATGCCACGAGGTTCGTAGGTTCGGCATGAGAGGATGACGGCAGCAGTATCTGCACCCACGTGGCCTGCTACACAGGGCAACACGTGTGCTCGGGTAGCGGAGTGAGAGGTGAGGCCAATTGTATTAGCGTCCCGATCTATAGCGCTTGAGATTTCCAGGGAAAATGGCGCTTGCCCAAGTGGTGTAGGATCTAAACCGAGCAGAAGGTGGTGCATGATCGGATTCCCGACTAAGACTGCTTCCAGAACTTCTGCTCGGTCAGCTTCAGCTTTCTGGCAGAGCTGGCCGAGTAATTCATCTAAAGCTTCTCGTAATGATTCGGTGAGTTCGAGTGCTCCACCACTGTTTAACATCGCGTATGAAACTCGGCTCATGAGATCCTCTCCAAAACGAATCTGAGGATTCATCCGTCCCTCAGTGGCGAGGAGTTCACCGGTGGTCAGGTCAAACAGGTAGCCAGCGACTGTCGTTGACCCTATATCGATCGCTACACCGAGTGCTCGGTCTTGAAAACCGGCCCAGCAAGCAACGACAGAGCAACCGTCGCGAATAGCAACTGTGGCAAGACCTGAATCGTCAGAAACTACTTTTATATCGCTTGTTATTTGGAGGTTTACTAGTCCCCATTGTTCTTCAAGGGCACTGATTAGATCCTTTTGGTAGTCGAGTTCAACTACTCGAAGCACTAGTACTGGGTCTAGTTCGAAGTCGCTAATGTTGATGTCTTTACGAACTATTTGCTGGTGGAGTTGACTCTCGGCTGGTACATCAACGACAAGATTTCCGTAGAGGGAGCTGGCGCAGCTCAGCCGGCGCCCGTTTTCCAGCGGTCTTTGCCCTCGGTAGTTTGCCTCAGTCTCACTCATCGGAGACAGATCAGAAGGGTTTGACGTAATTCCATGCTTTGGAAATTCGCCAAATGTTGGTTTGATTTGACATCTGCCGCAGATTCCTCGGCCTCCACAAACCGAATCCACGTCAACACCAAGTTTTTTTGCTGCATCCAAAATTGTGATGCCTTTTGGCATATTGCCGCGTTGGCCAGATGGAGTGAAGATTATGAGAGGAAGGTCGTCGGTCATTTCTCTGGAAGCCTCATCGGTTCCACTAGCGCCCCTGAGTCCTTGAGCGACGTCGCTGTCGAGTAGGGCTGGCAGCATTGCTGGGATCCCGATTTATTCGGATCCAGGACGCGCAGTCAGCATCATTTCCTGTTAACACGTTTGCGGCGTCAATTGAGATTTTGACCTCGGGGTGAAGGGGGTTCATGATCGCTGATGTAAGGCCCGCACCAATAGCCATTGAAAGGAAGGTTCCGGTTATTCGGTGCCGATTAGGGAGACCAAAGCTCACGTTTGATGCTCCGCAAATCGTATTGACGTCAAGCTCCTCACGTAAGCGACGCAGCAGCGAGAGAACCTGTTGGCCTGCGCTGCCCACCGCACCAATAGGCATGACGAGTGGGTCGACTACTACATCAGAGGAAGGAATACCGTGATCGTTTGCTCTGTCAATGATTCTTTTGGCTACCGAAAAACGAATATCAGGATTCTCAGAGATACCTGTATCGTCGTTAGCGATCGCGACCACGGCAGCTCCGTGTCTAGCTACTAGAGGAAGCACCCTTTCCATTACTTCTTCTTCGCCGGTCACAGAGTTCACAAGTGGTTTGCCTTGGTAGGCAGCGAGACCCGCTTCAAGCGCTTCGATTATCGAAGAGTCGATAGCTAGCGGCACGTCTGTGACGGACTGTACCAGTCTTATTGCGCGAGCCAGAAGAGCGGGTTCGTCAGCTAGTGGAATGCCGGCATTCACATCGAGCATTTGTGCACCAGCTTCCGTCTGCGATCGAGCGTCTGCTTCGACCCGTTCGAAGTTGCCAGCCTTCATTTCGTCAGACAATTGTTTCCGACCTGTGGGATTAATACGTTCACCAATCATCACGAACGGTCGATCAAAGCCGATAGTCACTTCTCGGGTAGCGGAGCTCAAGACAGTTTCGGCCATTTTGGATTCTCCTGTGGTCTGCTAGCCAATTCGTAAAACTTATGAGGGTGTTTTGTTTCCAGGCTCAGGTAGGGGGATCGGTGGTTTCATCGATACCACCGTTGAGGACCAAACGTTCGAGTCGCTCAGAAGGGTATTCGTTGTTGACTCGGTTAGCTTCGAGCGAAACAGCTGAGGCGAGATCATCCGCGCAATTCTTAGATTCCCGGTGCCACTGAGCAATATAGCTATCTGTATCTGTGTAGCCGGCAACCACTGCAGCACGATCAATCGCATGTTGGAATCGCGCATCGAGCAATGCCGTTTCTCTTCGGCGGCCTTCTTGGGCTGTTATCTGCGCGGGGATGTCTCTCCAGTAGATAGTAATGATTTGGGCAGCCATGTTTTAGGAAACCAATACGTGTTTTGAGGATGGAGGTGTGAGATTTCGTGACTTTGGTTGTCTAGGAAAGTCGACAATGGTTCGTTCTAGATCGCCATACCCGGTATGGCGTATCTCTAGAGTCAACCCAAGTTGATTGGCTGCTGCTAAAGCTCTGTCGCGAAGGTTGGGATCGTCTTGTTGAGCAAGATACACCAACCGGGAATAGTTATGGAAGTAAACATCGCGGAGTTCTGGGTGCCGGTCAAGACCAAGGGATCTGATGACGAGTCGTTCGAAGTTCCGAGCGAGATAATCTGTTAGGTAGAAGGTCCCAGGTTCAGATTCTTGGAGCTCAGCGAAGGTCTTCTCTCCAGCAAAGATTTCGTAACAGTGGGCTCCTTGTAGACGTTCTGCGCCAAGATCTTGGCAGACTTTATCTAACCGGCCACCAGTTCCGCAGTCTCCGTAACCTACAAATATTTTGTCGTACCGGTTTACAACTTCGCGAACACGCTTTGCGACGGCCTCGGGGATGAGGTTAGGAGTGTTGTGGTATGAGGCTGGTAGGTATTCCAGATCGATATTATTCAACCCGTTGGTCGAGATGATCTCGCGTAGCTCTCTGGCTAGTGCTCCGCAGGCTAAGACGAGCACGCGTTGTCTGTTGTTTGAGGGGCCATGGAGGTTTCTTTTCATCTGGATCTACCCAGCGCGGCGTTCTGCTATGAGTCGCTGGGCCGTCTCTGTTGCTACCGCTGCGTCGCGGCAGTAAGCATCAGCTCCGATAGCTTCCCCGAACTCTTCGTTTAGGGGTGCGCCACCGACAATCACCATGTACTTTTCCCGCAGACTTTTTTCGACCAATGTGTCGATGACAACCTTCATGTATGGCATCGTGGTGGTTAACAGCGCGGACATACCCAGAAGATCTGGTTTATGCTCGTCGAGAGCTGTCAAAAACTCTTCAACATCGGTATTGATTCCTAGATCGATAACTTCGAAGCCAGCGCCTTCAAGCATCATCCCGACCAGATTTTTGCCGATGTCATGGATGTCCCCTTTTACCGTCCCGATAACGATCTTCCCAATAGGTTCAGCACCCGTCTCGGCTAGTAAGGGTCGCAATATAGCCATACCGGCTTTCATGGCGTTGGCTGCGAGCAGGACTTCAGGAACGAAAAGTATTCCGTCACGAAAATCGATGCCGACGATCCGCATACCTTCTACGAGGGCATCGTTTAGAACCTTGTCAGCACTCCAGCCACGTTCGAGAAGAATCTCGGTGCCTTCGGTGATCTCGTCTGCGAGTCCATCGTAAAGATCGTCGTGCATTTGTGCCGTTAGATCCTCATTCGAAAGTTCAGCGAGTACAACTTCTTCCTCGTGCAGTTCGTCAGTCATCGTTGCAGATCCTCGTACGAGTTTGTGCTTCGTTTCTTTTATTCAGGCAATCTAGTTGGTCTTGTGGGTGAAAGAAGAGTTTCCCGCTAAGCGGGAAGAAACTGTATAATGGGATGGTACACCTTGCTATGAATACATGTCAAAGTTGGAATTCCCCCTTTGGTTATAGATCGTTGGTAGGAGAAAATGAAGGAATCCGTTCAGAGCATCGAGAGGGCTTTTTGCCTGCTCCAGGAGCTAGCGCGAAATCCTGGTGGGGTTAGCTCTCTAGCTCGACAGGTTCGTCTTCCTACGAGTACGGTTGCTCGGCTACTCGGAACGCTTGAGGGACTCGACGCTGTGGAGCGAGAAGCAGATGGTGTTAGTTATCGACTTGGATCTACGATCTCTGCGTTGGCAAGTCGAGTTGATCCGGTTCGTAGTATTTTGACGGTTGCACAACCGCAAATGCTGGAGTTGGTAGACCAGGTTGGGGAGGCGGTTGGTCTTGCAATCCCCGTCGGCGACGCGGTCAAGTACATAGGTCAGATCGACTGTAGCAACCCTGTCCAGGTCAGCGATTGGACTGGAACAAGTCTTCCCATGCATGTCGTGCCTTCTGGGCTTGTAGTCTTGGCCAATTGGCCGGAAGCGGTCGTAAAAAAAATCTTGATTCCACCTCTTGAAAGATTTACTGATAGCACAATTGTGGATCTCGACGAAGTCTTAGAGAGGCTTAAATCGATTCGGGTGATGGGTCATGCCTGGGTATTTGAAGAATTTCTGGAAGACATCAACTCTGTCGCAGCGCCATTATTTGATAGCACGGGTGGGGTTGTAGGAGCGTTGCACAGTCATGGTCCGGCCTACAGATTTCCTGGGGATAATTTGGGTAAGACAATATCGCAGCAGGTAATTGACACGGCGGCTGTTATATCCAGGAATCTCGGCTATATCTCTTGAGCCGAGAATCGGAATTGTTGTAGGTACTTTGCCTCTAGGAAACAGGTGAAAGAGGGATTATGTCGGCTGGTTACGGTGTTATTGCGTCACTTGGCATTGGGATTGGTGACCACATCACTCGCGGTGCAGCAGAGAGAGGTGGGATACGCCAGACCCTCGCCATCACCTTTCTAACTGGAATCGGGCTCTCCCTTTTGGCATCGTTTGTTCTGGCTGGAACTTTTTTGGGACGCGACTTATTTCTTGGAGCAATAAGTGGAGTGCTCGCATTACTTGCTTTGGGGAGCCTGTATATGGGTTATGCATCAGCCACAGCGGGTGTAGTGGGTCCTCCAGCGGCTGTGCTTGCCGTGGTCTTACCAGTAGCCGTTGATTTTGCAGCTGGTCGCGTACCGACTTTCACTGTCGTTATCGGTATTGCGGTGGGGATTCTGTCTGTTTTGGCTATTTCCTACGCTCCTCATTTTGCGGGTGATTTACGCAGAGGACTCCTCTTTAGCCTTTGCGCAGGCATTGGTTATGGTCTTCTTTTCGTAACTCTTGATTATTTGCGGCCTGAAAGTGGATTCTGGCCTATCGTGGTACAGCGTTCTGTAGCGTTTTTGGGTATCACATTGATATGCATAATTCGTCGCGGCCCATGGTCACCTGGTTTACCAGTCATTCGTACTGCAGTAATAGGTGCCGTGTGTGCAGGTATCGGAACACTTTCATTTACATATGGGGTTCAGCATGGGGACTTAGCCCCGATTGCTGTTACTGGCACTCAGTATGCGGCGGTAACCGTTGTGTGTGGGATGTTATTCAGAGGTGAGAGACTTTGGTGGTGGCAGGTTCTCGGTCTTGTAGGTTCAGGAACTGCTGTGGGATTGATTCTCGCTGGTTAACAAGAGGCCGAGGTGTTGAGAATGACTAAACTACTCTTGTGATTGTGTTTATTTGGTTTGGACCACGCGAACTAAATCTTGATATCAATACTGAGTGGCAGTTGGTGTAGCCCGGGCAATGGGCGGAGCATTGATCAATTTTGGCCCCTGTGTGAGGTTTGCTTACCGCGCACTCTCAGGGAACAACTACTCCGATTCATCGGAACGACGAAGTGTTTTGTTTCCCTGTGCGGTTCATAGTAGGAACGCTGTCTTAGTTTTTGTGGCAGATTTGTTGAAGTTGCTTTTTTCTTGCGGAGAGAACTATTGCTCTCGGACGTGCATTTGGGCCCCGTTGTCGTCTACGGTCACGCCGTTTCTATCTTCCCGCGTTCGGGCATTAGTTCGGCTCGGACTTAGCTGAAAAACGGAGTACCTGTATGAGTGATTTTCCTGAACGAGCCAAGGTCGTGGTTATTGGTGCAGGTATTGTGGGCAATTGTCTTGTAGGGCACCTGTCTCGTCTTGGCTGGACCGATCTTGTTCTTTTAGATAAAGGTCCTTTGCCGAATCCAGGGGGATCGACAGGTCATGCGTCCAACTTTATTTTTCCTGTTGACCACAACAAGGAAATGGCTCTTCTAGGTGAACAGAGTGCAAACCAGTACCGGAGCTTGAATCTTTCTGTCGATTCTGGGGGCATTGAAGTTGCCCGTACCGAGGAACGAATGCAGGAATTAAGAAGGCGCATGACTTCTGCAAAATCTTGGGGTATTGAAGCCCATCTCCTAACTCCCGCAGAGGTTAAGGGGTTTGTTCCCTTTGTCAATGATGATGTGATTCTTGGGGGTTTCTATTGCCCCACGGTCTCTGTGGTGGATTCGCTTGAGACTGGCACAACCATGCGTAAAGAGGCGGTTGAAACAGTTGGCTGCCGTGTTTTCGCTAATACCGAAGTTGTCGATGTCCTGACCGAAGATGGTCCCATCCCGGGGGATCGGATAGCCAAGGCTGTTGTTACAGACAAAGGGACCATCGCAACGGACTATGTAGTCATTGCCTGTGGTGTCTGGTCGAATCGAATTGCCAATATGGCGGGTGCCACAATTCCCTTGGTACCTGCTGTACATCAGATGGCAGATGTTGGGCCGATCGACATTCTTGCTGAAACCAACAATGAAATTGGATATCCAATAATTCGTGATATGGACACTTTTTGTTATGAGCGTCAATCTGCTGGTTCGATGGAAGTTGGTTCCTATGCCCACAGGCCGATTCTTCATCACCCGGACGAAATACCGTCAAATCAGGAAGCGGCTCTTTCTCCAACAGAAATGCCCTTTACTCCAGATGACTTCGATGAACAGATGGAACAGGCCATCGAACTGATGGAGATGTTGGGTGATGCTGAGATCAAGTATGCGATCAACGGTCTCCTTTCTCTCACTCCTGATGGTATGCCTTGCCTCGGCGAGACGCCGGAGGTGCGCAATTTATGGTCTGCGGCCGCGGTTTGGGTCAAAGAAGGTCCAGGTATGGCGCAAGTAGTGGCTGAGTGGATGACATATGGATATCCGCGGGTAATAGATGCTCACGGTGCAGACATTGCGCGTTTTTATGATGAAGAACGTAGTGAAGATCACATCTGGGCTCGAGCGGAAGAGAGTTTTAACAAGACTTACGGGATTGTCCACCCGGCAGAGCAGTGGGAAAGACGTCGTAATCTCCGGGTTGGCCCCTATTTCTCGCGCCAAAACGATTTAGGTGCAATGTTCTTTCAAGCTCGCACATGGGAACGGCCACAGTGGTTTAATTCAAATGCTGATTTGGTTTCCCGCTACGAATTGGAGGAGCGGGAGGTTGAGTGGGATAACCGCTGGTGGAGTCCCATAACTGTGGCTGAACACCTAAACATGCGTGAGAACTGTGGCCTGGTTGATCTTAGTGCATTTCAGATCTACGAGCTGGAAGGCCCTGGTGCTGTCACCTATGCGGATTGTTTGGCTGTTAATAAGATCGATGTCCCGGTGGGGCGTTCGGTCTACACCCCATGGCTGACCAATGACGGTGGGTTCCACTCGGATCTAACTATGATGCGCCTGGACGAGAATAGAGTCCGTATTGTTACGGGTGTTTTTGATGGAGGCCGTGATTCTTTCTGGGCGCGTCGTCATTTACCAATCGACGGTTCTGTTTCGTTTTGCGATCTTACGTCTTCTGTCACGACGCTTGGGCTTTGGGGCCCAAAAGCCCCTTTGGTTCTTTCGCAATTAACCGATCACGATCTTTCTCAGGAAGGATCACCGTATGGCTGGATTATTGATATCACACTTAAGTGTGGCGATGCACTTGTGCCTGTCCAACTATTCAGAATCTCTTATGTAGGTGATACTGGGTGGGAGCTTTATACCGATTGGGCTAACGGGCCGGCCCTGTGGGACGCCCTGATGGGAGCAGGGGCAGACTTTGGATTACGACCAACTGGTGGTGGTGTTTATGGTTCGTCAGGTCGTCTCGAAAAGGGCTATCGCCTGATGGGTGCTGAGCTGGAGAGTGAGTACAACCCACTTGAAGCGGGTTTGGCTCGAAAGCGGGTTAAAGCCAGTGATTTTATTGGTAAAGATGCCTATTTGGCTGCTCGAGCTGCTGGTGATCCGGAAGTATTGATGTGCACTCTTACGGTCGAAGACCTTAATGATTCACAGGGACGCATGCGCTACATGATGGGTGGAAATGAGCCGATTCTTACGACAAATGGTGGACGAATTACAGATTCTCATGGCAGGGTTAGCCGAGTTACTTCGGCCGGTTGGGGTCCCTCAGTGAATAAGCACCTTCTCATGTCCTATTTGCCCAGAGAGCTGGCGACTGTTGGCACTGACCTGGAGGTCATGTACATGAATGAGCGTTATCCCGTGAAGGTTGCTTCGACTGGAGCTGTGTTCGATCCCGACGATCTTCGAATGAAGACCTGAATTATGGGACTGGCCTTGATCCCAGCCGTGGAACTTTTATCGTGAAGATCCTGGTTTGCGTTAAGCGCGTTCCTGCGCCAGGGGCCAAGATCAACATCACTGAGGATGGTCGTGCGATAGACGCCACTCATCTTGGATTTACTACGAGCCCGCATGAAGAGTGCGCCTTGGAAGAAGCTGTCCAGATCGTCGATCGGCATGGTGGTGAGGTTACGGTCTTGACTCTTGGTCCAGCGGAGGCCGAAGAACAACTCCGATATGCGGGGAGTGTCGGCGCTAGCCACCTCGTCCTAGTGGGAATCGATGATACTGACTGGGACCCCCAGCGAACCGCGGCTGCGCTTTCCGAGACTATTCGCGATATTGAACAGGTCGAAGGGGTATTCGACCTACTCATGTTTGGTAATGAGTCAGCTGATAGCGGTGGTTTCCAGGTCGGGATTCGTGTGGCCCATGAGCTAGAAAGGCCAATTGTAAATGGCATTAAGAGCGTCGAGATTACCGAAGGTTTTGTGACAGCGCGCCGTGAGACGGATACCGGTTTTGAAGTTTATGAATTACCTATCCCAGCGGCACTTGGTATCAAAGAGGGAATAAATCTGCCTCGGTATCCCACCATGAAAGGTCGCCTTGCATCCAAAAAGGCAGAAATAAAATTGGTCGAGCAAGTGGCTGATGCGGGGGGCCAGGAGAGGAAAGGACTCCGACGGCCAGATGAACAATTGCGTGAGCCGGTGATTCTTGGAGAAGGTCCGGAGGCTGCAGCTGCAGTAGTCGATATTTTTGAGGGATTAGGGGTCTGGCCGTGAACGGTCCGGTCGTAGTTCTTTGTGATCATGACAGGGGCCTGTTGGCGGAGGCCTCGTTAGAAGCACTCACCTTTGGGCGTGAATTGGCATTTCGTATGGGTTTATCTTGCCAGGCAGTGCTAATAGGGAAAGGGGCTGAGAAAGCAGCTAGCCAGCTGCATCTTTATGGAGCCGAGGCCATCCACATAGGGACCCATGATTTGCTCACTGATTTTGGTCCGGAAGCCTGGGGAACGACTTTGGCCCAGTTGGTTAGTTCCATAGATGCTATTGCCGCAATAGCATCCGGCACAGATCGTGGTAATGAGGTACTTGCACATATGGCTGCGCAGCTTAATTTACCTTTTGTAGCTAATTGTGTTGTAGTCGAGCCCGCCGACTCTGTCTGGTCACTTACCAGAATTCAATGGGGCGGTTCGTTACTTGAGGATTCGACGTTGTTAGCTGATTGTAAAGTGTTTTCCGTCGCGCATCATTCAATCGAAGCCCAACCGGTGGAAGATCCTACCAATGGAGATGTAGTTCCTTTTCTGCCAGAATTGGATGCTTTGTGCGCTAGGACAATTGTTACAGACCGAGTTGTGGTCAGCCAGGGTATGACTCTATCGACCGCCCCCATCGTGCTTGGTGGTGGCAGGGGTGTTGGTTCGGCGGATGGCTTCGCTTGTTTGGAGGATCTAGCCACTGAGTTACAGGGGGTGGTTGGCTGTTCCCGGGCGGTTACTAACAACGGTTGGCGGCCACATTCCGATCAGGTTGGCCAAACCGGAACGCGTATTGCTCCTCAGATTTACATCGCCAGTGGTATCTCGGGAGCCATTCAACATTGGGTTGGTGCGATGGCCTCTAAGCACATCCTTGCAATTAATACAGATCGAGAGGCCAATATGGTGGCACGCGCTGATTGGGCGGTCATCGGCGACCTTCACAAAGTGGTGCCTGCAATCACGGAAGAGATTCGACGTCGAAGAGGCTAAGTTTGGTTTATCTCTACGCGTGCTGTTTTGGAAATGTCATGCCCGGTCATCTATGACAGCGTTTGAGCTATCTGAGATTGGAGAAAAGTCCACTTCGAGACGGATCCAGGACCTCAGAGAATTGACCATCCAGATTGATGAGGCATACGCAAGGTCGTTTGGCCGGATGATGGCTTCTTCTGCAATTCCCTGTTCCAGGAGTTCTGCACGAAATGTTCCGGGAAGGAGGCCACATTTTACTGGCGGTGTCAGGAGACGGTGGCCCAATTCGATGACCAGATTTCCTGTGGTTGTTTCGGTTATTTCTCCGACCTCATTCCACAGAAGAACATCCGGCGCGTTTGGGAATCTTTGACGGGCTGCCTCGTATACATCGCGTACCGTGGTTTTATGAAAGAGAAACTCATGTTCACTCTGTACCGGTTGGGAATCCAAAGGGACCTTCCAGGGTGTAGAGCTTTTATTGGGCATCAACGATGCTTGTAGTTCGATGGAGCCGTCTAAGGCACATAGCAGACGAAGACATCTTGGACCGTCGGCTGAAAAATTGTCTAGTTCCGCTTCTAAATTCCTCAAGCTGAGTTGGATGCCGAAGTGTGCTGCTGATTTTTGGAGTCGGTCAATATGACGGTCGCGTAGAAATACTCCGTCACCAGGAGTCCAAGCCATTGTTTCCAGTAATTTGAAATCGGATCTTGCCCTCTCCAAAACGCGGCTTTTTTGTTTGACTTCCCGCCACTCTTCGTGAGGATCTGAGTCCCATACGATGCCCCCCCCGACACCATATTCTGCTTGGCCCAGTTCCGAATCTATCCAGACAGTCCGAATTGCTACATTGAACTCGAGTGAGCCATCCGGAGCTATGGCACCGATCGCACCGGTGTAAATACCTCGTCCGTCTCCTTCGAGCGCTTCAATTATTTGAGAGGTGCGGACTTTCGGGGCCCCGGTGATTGAGGCAGCTGGGAAAAGAGCTGTAAAAATTTCGAAAAGTCCAGCGTCAGATTTCCCAACGACAGTCGACGTCATCGTATGTACTGTTGGGTATGTCTCAACGCTATGAAGTTCCGAAACATTAACTGAGCCCAAATTTGCTATTCGGCCAAGGTCATTCCGGACCATATCGACGATCATCGTATTCTCGGCTAGGTCCTTCTCCGACCGCCGAAGGTGATTAGCGGCGAGTGCATCCCAATCTGGATCTGGATGACGGCCGATTGTTCCCTTCATTGGGCGTGATTCAAGGTGGCTCCCAGTACGGCAGATAAATAACTCGGGGGAGGCAGAGCATACGAAGCGGTCTCCTAGATCCAAGTAGGCGGCGTGATCAGATCTTTGTGCCCGAACCAGGTCGGCGAAAAGACCGTAGGGATAGCCGAAAAATGATGAGCGAAGTCGAATGGTGTGATTTACCTGGTAGGTCTCCCCAGCAGCAATCAATTCTCGGATTGTTCGAACGGATGTTAGGTAAGCAGAGTGCGAGCGATTTGACACCCAGGGACCTACTTCGTAACCCCCGCTTGCCACTGGCTGTGTTGTTATTCGGGGGGAGTCAAAAACTCCAAATGAGACGAGGGGTACTCGGTCCAGCCGAGCGGATTTTATGGCATTATCAAAAGCCGGACTGGCGTCATACGAGACCATACCTACAACCCAGTTACCGTGAGCGGCGGCTTGCTCAGCGGAGTGGATAGCTTCAGGTACATCGTCCAATTCGTTGGCGACTATGCCGCTTTTTGGGGAATCAAATGTGAGCCATTTTCTGGTGCCCCCTAGGGGATACTGGAGAAGAGCTTTTTTGATGCACGGTGCCGCCATGGGCGCCCTTTCATTGGAGGAAAGCCACTAGTGGGGAGTTTGGGATCGTTCTCGGTCCAAGTATCGGATGAATATTCCGGAGCGGGGTTTTGGGTCGAAGTATGAGGACTTTGGCGGCATGAGGTCACCGCTGTCGGCCACGTCCATTAATTCTGTTACGGAAGTCGGATGCAGGACGAATCCAACACTGTTTTCTCGGTCACAGCGTTCCATGAGCGAGACTATTCCGAGAGGGTCGGCCAAATAATCGATCGCCGAATCTGTGGTGGGGTCCTGGATGTCGAAGGTCGTTTTGAGCACTCCGTTTTGTAGTCGTGAGACATCTAGTGAATCGACAGGCCGGTCACTTGTGGTGGTGGGTAAAGAAAGTGCATACCAGGAACGGTCTAGGTAGACACCGACTGAACCTTGGCTTTTGGGTCTTGCCGACTCGGCGTCGGAAACTTTCGCTAGGTGGCCGCAAGAGCTAAGCCCCTCCATCAATTGACTGGTCTGGCGGCCTTCTTGCTTGTTTACAAGCCTGTGGAAAGGTAGAACGGTTAGCTCATCATCGGGGAAAAGAACTGCCTGAATCCATTTCAATGGATCATCGGTTTGGTGGGCCTTAACAGAGGTTGAGGCTTCCAGTGCAGCCGCTAGGCGGTGATGGCCGTCGGTTACATATAACGTTGGACTGCCAAAGGCGGAAATAAGGGCTTGTGTATCGATTTGGTTAGTAGCCCAAATAGTTTGTTCAACTCCTTCGTGTTGTATATCGAGGATCGGTGGCTTCTGAGTGATATCACTGATAATGCTTTTTGTATTCTTATTTGAGCGGAAAGTGAGGGAGATGGGGCTCGACGAAGCTCCTACACCTATCAAATGTTTCCTTAGCAATTTTGTTCGATCAGCTCTGACTGTCTCGTGGCGTAGTATTTGCCGGTCACCTTCTTTGGTAACAGGTATAAGGCCCACGATGCCTGTCTGAGTTTGAACCCCTTCCGTTCTATGTGAACACATCCGGTAGAGGAAAAGCGTCGGCTTATTATGGGGTCGGTATACCCCTTTGTCGAGAAGACGCTGAAGTGACACCGCGGATTCATTGACTAGTCCGTCGATGTCGTTACGTTTGTCCGGTTCTACATCTTCTTGAGATCGGGTAACGTGCAGAAAGCTGTCTGGGTTGGCGGCTGCTATAGCAATACGTTGTTCTGGGGTGTAGGCGTCGTAGGGGCCAGAGATGACCCGATCGGCCCAAGCCGGATCCACAACTAATCCTGGGAAGGGTCTTAAGAGGTCTGAAGATTTCATTCCACTCGATCTGACGCCTGGACCTGTATGACATGCTTAAGATCGGCGAGTTCCTGGATGACCTGTTCTGTTACATCACCGACTACATCTATTATTCCGATTGCAGCTTTGGCTCCTTGGAAGACTCGATTCTCCATGGTTTGAACGTTTAGGTCGGCGCTCCGGATTACCTCAAGGGCACTAGCCAGCACTCCTATTTTGTCAAAGTGTCGGATGATAATGGTTGAAGAACCTATTCGAGTTGGGGAGAGATTTACGCAGTTGAGTAGCTCTCCAGTTTTGTAAGCCTCTATTACTTCAATGGCACCTGCAGCTGTAGCGTTTTGTGCTTGCTGTGTCGACGCTCCTATGTGGTGTGTAGCAACTACATTTGGATGTTGGGCAATTTCAGATATGAATTCGCCTTTTCCTTGGTGTGGCTCATGACAGAACACGTCTAGTCCAGCTCGGATACCTTGTTCATTCATGGCAACGATTAGGTCGCTCTCGTTTATGACCTCTCCGCGGCTTGTGTTGAGCAGAATGGCATTTGGTTTCATGTTTCTAAGAAACTTGGCGTTAACCATTCCGTTTGTGGAGTCTCCACCAGGCACATGTAAAGAAACGATGTCAGATTGATCGAGCAACTCATCCCGTCCGTCAACTAGTTTGATTCCGGATGAGCGGATACGCGATTCGATCTCAGGACTCCGGCCCGGTTTTCTCTCAGCGAGTACAGTAATGCCGAACGCTTTCGCCCGATCCGCTAAAGCCAGACCGATCTCGCCAACCCCTATTATCCCTAGAGTCTTTCCGAACAGTCCGTCAGCTTTTCCGTAGTAGTTCTTATTCCATAAACCATTTCGTAGATCGACAGTAGCTTGAGGTATCTGTCGGTCGACTGCTAGCAGAAGCCCCATCGTAAGTTCAGCCACTGCGAGAGAGTTGGTTCCAGGTACGTTGCAAACGTAAATACCCGAACTAGCTGCGGATTCGCAGTCGATTGTGTTGGTCCCGGCTCCTGATCTGACTATCAAGCCCAATTGATCGGAGGCGGCTATGGTCTTGGTCGTCACCTTGGTGCTTCGGACTACGAGAATGTCGTACCCGGAAATAGCTTGAGGCAAGTCGTCAGAGTCTAAGGTTTCCCTGACGACGCAATCGTCACCTTGTTTCCTAAGCCGGTCTAAGTGAATTTCAGGTAGTGAATCGGCAAACAGAATTTTCATGTCTCTGATCTTTCGGCACGCCGCCGTCGGCATTTGTCTGCGGACAGCGGGGTAGCTTTCGTGGGCCAGTAAGACAGCCTATGTAAGCTCATCCAACCTGGCAATGAAATATCCCCCGTTTTGAATAGATTTCCGAGCTCTTTATTGCTGTCAGAAACTTGCTCAAAGTCAAAGCGTTAATGCAGATTCAAGAAATAAACCGCAGTGCCAGTACTGTCTGAGTGGTGGCCGGTGCAGGTGATATGGTGCCGCCCTCTGGATGTTTTCCTATAGCCGCAAGAAATGAATAAGTGACGTTACAGATTGCTAAGGGTGCTGCCGCTGTCATGCACCCTCGTGTATGCGATATTGAAATAAGTAAAGCGGAAAGGAAAATCTTGACTACTGCAGTGGAGGTAAGACGGATTGGCTTATTTGGCTGATTCTGACACGGCAGATAGGAATAGTATGAGGAAAGTCTGATTGAGTTCTAAGTCAGATCTAAGCGGGCCCATCGTATCGAATCCGTACGGTGTCCTAACGAGCATGGAGTATGTAGTGGGAAAGCTAAGGAAAGAAAATCGGCTGACGAAGCCATTGGTTAGAGTAAACGGCGAACTTCGTGAAGCAACCTGGGATCAAGCGTTAAATCGTGCTGCTGTGGGATTTAGGAGTGTCATATCCGCCTATGGTCCTAGTTCCTTTGGGGTGTTTAGTTGCTCTAAGACCACTAACGAGGTGAACTACGCGGTTCAACGATTTGCTCGCGCAGTTGTCGGTTCGAACAATATTGATAGTTGTAATCGAACTTGACATGCCCCCAGTGTCGTCGGTCTGGCGACAGTATTCGGAATAGGCGGGGGTACCTCTTCATATCAAGAAGTAGAGGATACTGAAATCGTTCTTTTGTGGGGTTCTAACGCCCGTGTGGCTCACCCTATCTATTTTCACCATGTCTTAAAGGGGATTCGTAATGGTGCTCGGATGTGGGCCCTCGATCCGCGCCGTTCGGCATCCGCCAAGTTCGCTGATGTCTGGCTAGGCCTAAATGTTGGAACTGACATTGCTTTAGCTAATGGAGTGGCTCGTGAGATTATCGCTGCAGATCTCGTGGATCGAGAATTTGTTGATCGCTCGACTACCGGGTTTGAGGAGTTCTCGGCTTTTATCGATGAGTGGACTCTTGAACGTACTGAAGAAGTCACGGGTGTTCCAGCTTTCGCCATTGCAGAGATGGCGCATGCCTATGCCAAGGCGTCTTCAGCTCAGATCCTTTGGACACTCGGGATTACGGAGCATCACACAGGTGTCGACAATGTATTGTCATTGTGTAACTTGTCATTGTTAACAGGTCATGTCGGCCGTTGGGGGTCGGGTCTCTGCCCGCTCCGTGGTCAAAATAACGTTCAGGGCGGCGGAGATATGGGTGCTTTGCCCAACAAGCTGCCTGGCTTCCAGAACATTGAAGATGAAGATACTCGTGCCAAGTTTGATTTGGCTTACGGGAAGAAGATTCCTTCAGAGAACGGCTGGAATCTTACACAAATGTTCGAAGCTATGGACAGAGATGAGCTCAAGGCGCTTTGGGTCGTCGGAGAAAACCCGGCCGATTCTGAGGCCAATGTTGATCATGCTCGTCGGCTACTTGGGAAACTCGACGTGATGGTGGTTCAGGATGTTTTTATGACTCGAACTGCCGCGATGGCAGATGTCGTCCTCCCTGCAGCCCTCGGATGGGCAGAGTCTGATGGTACTGTTACCAATAGCGAGCGCCGGGTCCAGCGGACTCGGGCCGCAGTGTCTCCACCCGGCCAAGCTTGCCAGGAGATTGACATTATTGCCGAATTAGCTCAGCGCATGGGGGCCACAGACTGGGGTCGTCCGACTGCTGAAGAACTTTGGAACGAACTCCGCTCACTGTCTCCTATGCATGCCGGCATGTCCTGGGAACGCCTCGAGGCGGAGGGTGGTATTCAGTGGCCGTGTCCTTCTGATGGACATCCCGGTACCCCATTTTTGCACGCTCGATTGTGGGAGAATCCGATTAAAGGACAGCCTGCCCCGTTCTCTTGTGTTTCCTGGAAGCCCCCGATCGATGAACTCACTGATGAGTTCCCGCTTCGGCTTACCACTGGCAGGGCTCTCGATTCTTACAACACTGGCGTGCAGACTGGTAACTACAATTCCCCTATCCGGTCAGGGGAGGCCCTGGACCTGTCAGTTGTTGATGCCGCTGCACTTAGAGTTGTCGCTGGGGAGCGAGTTAACGTTTCATCCCGCCGGGGTAGTATCGAGATGACTGTCGCTATTGACGAAAGTTTGCGGGAGGGATTGGCCTTCACTACGTTTCATTTTTCGGAAATTGCAGACGTGAATCAGCTTACTTGTGATTCCTACGACCCTAAATCTGGTACCGCTGAGTTCAAAGCTGCAGCGATTCGGGTCGATAAGTTAGGTCATCTAGCCGATGCCTGATCTACGTTTCGGCGATGTCGAACCGACTGACGAAGAACGGACTGCTGTAGATGAGGTAGTAGCCCACCTTGGTGCCGTTGTTGTTGTCGAGGATGAGCGCCTTGTTTATGCAGGCAGAGCACGGACTATCGAGCGCCGCCAGCTACTACTTCCAGCTCTCCATGCTATCCAACGTGCCTCTGGTTGGATCAGCCCTGGGGGCCTTGACTATGTCTGTCGGCAACTTGAGGTACCGCCAGCGGAGGCCTACGGCGTGGCCACTTTCTACCACTTGTTCTCTCATGAACCCCCGGATGGCTTGGATCTAGTCCACGTCTGCAACGACGTTGCCTGCAAGCTTTTTGGTGCAGATGATCTGATTGACGAACTCCGAACAGCCGGTCGCCGAGTAGTTCCTAGCCCATGTCTTGGTCAATGTGAGCGAGGCCCTGCCGTTCTCATCCAGCGAACTGGTAATCAGGATCTCACAGTTGCGCGGGCAACAGTTAGTGAGGTGGCGGTCGCTATTGCCAGTGGTGAATCAGTAGGTTCTTCGCCGTTACCCCAACAGGGATTACCTAAACTTCGGTTGCTTACTCGAGTGGGTGTTGTAGATCCTGAGAGTCTTACCGACTACCAGAAACATGGTGGTTATCGAGCGCTTAGTGTTTCTCTTGATATAGGTTCGGATCGGGTTATTCAGGAGATCGTGACTGCCGGCCTCTCTGGTCGTGGGGGCGCTGCATTCCCGACGGGTGTAAAATGGCAGGCCGTAATAGATCAGCCGGGATATTCGAAGCACCTAGTGTGTAACGCTGACGAGTCTGAACCCGGGACCTTTAAAGATCGGATTCTCATGGAAGGGGACCCGTTTGCACTTGTTGAAGCTATGACAATCGCTGGGACGACTGTCGGAGCTGAGCAGGGTTGGATTTACATCCGTGGTGAGTATCCAGTTGCTGCTCAACGTTTGGGTACTGCGATCAAGCAGGCTCGCGCTGCTGGTTTGTTAGGCAGTGATGTGGCCGGATCTGGGAAGCGTTTTGAAATAGAAATAAGGGTTGGTGCGGGGGCCTATATCTGTGGTGAAGAGACGGCACTCTTTAACTCAATTGAGGGCTATCGCGGTGAGCCCCGTAACAAGCCTCCATTTCCTACTACACATGGTCTATTTGCTGAGCCCACAGCTATTAATAATGTAGAAACTCTGCTCAATGTGCTTCCCATTTTGTTAGAGGGGGGCGAGGCTTACAGGGCTACTGGTACCAAACATTCTTCTGGCACTCGTCTATTTTGTGTAAGTGGGAGAGTGGTAAATCCTGGTGTTTACGAGTATGAGTTCGGTACCACCCTTCGTGAAGTTATCGATGCCGCGGGTGGTGTAGTTGGAGCCCATGAACCTCGTGCCGTGCTGCTCGGTGGTGCCGCCGGTTTCTTCGTTGGTACCAGCCATCTTGATATTCCGTTGACCCTTGAGGATACGCGTTCCGCTGGCCTTTCTCTTGGTTCTGGCGTTGTGATGGTTTTTGGAGAAGAGGATGACATGGTTGGCACTGTTCGTCGTATTGCCGAGTTCTTCCGGGATGAGTCCTGCGGACAGTGCGTACCGTGTCGAATTGGTACCGTCCGCCAAGAAGAAGTTCTGGAGCGCTTGTGTAACGGAGGAAAGTTAGAAACCGAAAGAGTTCTTCTTGGCGATTTGGCTTCGGTGATGAGTGATGCATCTATCTGTGGCCTTGGCCAGACAGCTTCTGGTGCGATTCGTTCAGCTCTCGATTTAGGTCTGTTAGAGGTTGGTTCATGAACGAAGTTTCTGTTCCGACCCCCGGAAGGTTGATTGAGGTCACAATCGACGGCCAAACAGCCCGGGTTGTTCAAGGCTCGACGATTTTAGATGCTTGCGAGCAGGTAGGAATAGAGACTCCTACTTTATGTTGGGCCCAGAATCTTACGCCAGTCAATGTCTGCCGAGTATGTGTTGTTGAGGTTGAAGATTCACGAGTTTTAGTTCCTTCTTGTTCACGTCCTGTAGAGGATGGAATGGTGGTGTCGACAGATTCAGAGCGAGTCTGTACCAGTCGGAAGATGGTCTATGAACTCTTGGCTTCGTCGGTCAACCTTGACCGGGCCGACGAGAAGATCCACCAATGGATGGAACATTATGGGGTTGATCTCGAACGTATGGTTGTTAGTGGAGATATTGCTACTGTTGTCCAGCCCGCCAAGATCCAGGATGATCTCTACGTTCGTGATTATGAGCGATGCATACTGTGTTACAAATGTGTCGAGGCCTGTGGGGAAGACGCACAGCATACTTTTGCCATAGCGACAGCAGGTCGAGGTTTCGAAGCCCATATCTCAACTGAGTTTGACATTTCTTTACCTGATTCTTCATGTGTCTACTGCGGGAATTGCATTGGAGTTTGTCCGACAGGCGCTCTTGTTGTTCGAACGGAGTATGACATGCGAGAGGCGGGTACTTGGGACGAGGATGCTCAAACTGTAAGTACTACCGTTTGTAGTTTTTGTGGGGTGGGGTGCAATCTTGAATTACATGTTCAAGATGAGAAGATTGTGAAGGTAACATCGCCCCCTGCCCATTCGGTAACAAACGGAAATCTGTGCATTAAAGGTCGATTCGGTTGGCAGCATGCACAACCCTGATTTGAAACATCAACGGTTGTATAAAAGGCACGAAAGGTCCCCTGATCCTCGACTATGGGTCAAACTCCGAAAGTGGTGATTGTCGAAAAACTGCTACTCGATTCCCGCAATTAAAAGGCTCAGAGTTTTGGTGAAGATCTTGTGCGGCAGCGAGTTCAAGTCATCTGATCCGCCTACGCTGCGGAAGTGGCACTCCTACTGACTCGGGAAGATGAGCATCGTCTATCAGGAGATGATGGACCTGCGGTGGAGTTAGCGATGCGAGTGCTAGTAAAATTGGCTAAGGCTATGGGAGCCGAGAACCTATTGGATATCACGGGCGCGCATGTTGATTCTTGCCTTTTTCACGGGCGCGCGACTCTTGATTTTGCAGAGCGTCTGATACGAGATGGTGCTCAGGTCGTGGTTCCGACTACTTTGAATGTGTCGTCGCTAGATCTGCTTCACCCGGAGCTCTATCGCGGAGATGCTGAGAATGGCCAGTTAGCTCGACGCTTAATGGACGCGTATGTCTCAATGGGTTGCTCTCCCACTTGGACTTGTGCTCCATATCAATTGGAGAAACGTCCAGGGTTTGGTGAGCATGTTGCTTGGGCGGAGTCCAACGCGATTGTGTTTGCGAATTCGGTTTTGGGTGCACGGACCGATAGGTATGGAGACTTTGTCGATATCTGCGCGGCTATTACGGGACGCGTACCTGCAGCAGGTCTTCATCTTTCAACCAATCGGTGGGCCACTGTGGCTATCAGACTCGTAGATATTGGATCGAAGCTTCTCGAGAGTTCAGTTTTGGCGCCGGTGTTGGGTGCGTTAGTTGGTTCAAGTATCGGTAGCCGCGTTCCAGTTTTGGAAGGATTCCGAGAACCCCCTAATGAAGATTGGCTCAAGGCATTTGGAGCGGCGGCAGCTTCTACAGGAGGAGTAGGTATGTTCCACGTTGTTGGGGCCACTCCTGAGGCACCAAGTTTTGAAGCGGCGGTTGGTGGAGGTTCTCTAGACGGAGAATTGGAGGTTGGGATTGAGGATTTGCGAAGAGTCAGAGACCTTCTTACAACGGCTAGCGGGGGTGATCTCGGAACGATAAGCCTAGGAACGCCGCATTATTCCGTTGGGGAGTTCGAGCGGTTGCTTGGAGTGCTTGACGGTAGAACTATCCATCCGGACATCGATTTTTTCGTGTCCACGGGTCGGGGAATATTTTCTGAGCTTGAAGATCGGGGCTGGGCTGAACAGCTGCAATCTGCTGGTGTGACTATCGTGACTGATACCTGCACATATGTGACTCCTATCCTTAGAGATAGGACAGGTGTTGTGATGACAGACTCGGCTAAATGGGCGTACTATGCGCCGGGAAACCTTGGTGTCGAAGTGGTGTTTGCAAGTTTGACAGAATGTGCAGAATCTGCAATTGCAGGTTTTGTGTCCTTTGACGACACACTCTGGGATTGCAGTTGATGTCGGAGTTGTTGAAAGTTCAGGTAGCTATTCCAATAGGGGGAATTGAGGGTGAGGTCTTAGTTTTGGACGAGCCCCTCAGCTTCTGGGGTGGTGTTGAAACCTCTACTGGAGAAATCATAGATCGTCGTCATCCTCAGCTAGGGGCTTTGGTTGCTGGTCGGGTATTAGTCATGCCCAGTGGCCGGGGATCCAGTTCTTCCGCTTCTGCCATAGTTGAGGCAGTTCGGTGCGGGACGGCACCTATTGCGATTGTGATGGCTGAAGTCGACCCCATTGTGACCCTAGGAGCCATCGTAGCCTTCGAGCTTTATGAATCTGATTTACCGGTTCTTGTTGTTGGAAAGCAAGGAATTCAAGGAATTCGGACTGGGCAAAAGTTATTTATCAGTGCCGATGGTTCGATTCAGCACTTGTCATAGTGATTACTCCTTGGAGTCGTTCCAAGGTTCTACTTTGATTCCAAGTCCGTCGGCGATTCGGTTTGCGTAAGCGTAATAGGCGGTTACCTCGACGATATCAAGAATGTCGCGATCGCTAAATCCAGCGGCGCGCAGTGTGGTTACGTCATCTTCTGTCATCAACTTCGGGTCATTAGTGAGTTTCAGGACGTATTCGAGCATTGTTTTTTGCTTATTAGAGATCGGGGCGGTTCTCCAGTTGGCTTCAATTATTTCGAGAAGAGGATCATCGCCAAGAAGATGACGCAGACCGCGCCGGTGATGGACTGTTCAATAGTGGCAGTCGTTTTCAAGACTTACGATAAGAGCGATAAGTTCGCGCTCCACTTTCGGAAGAGTTGAAGTTTCGTGCATAGCTGATTCGTATAGCGACTGGTGTGCAGACATTCCCCGAGGATTAAGTGAGTGGATAGCCAAGATGTTGTCGACGCGAGCATGGACTGGGTCGACCACTTTTGGGTGGAGTTTGGCAAGTTTCTTATCTTTATTCCAGAAATCTTCGGGGACGGTTTGGATCCAAGCCACACCTAAGTCTTGCATACCTGCCGTGAAGGTCCTATCCCTATAGATTAAATTCTGACTTTAGACTGAATCAATCATGGTTCTATCCGTATTCTCCTTTGTCAACAAGAGCAAGTTGAATTCCGGAATCGCGGGATAATACTTGGATAAATAAGGATCTCAGGAGGATCCGATTTGGCACTGTGAGAGAAATCGATGTAAGTACCATGTAGTCGATAGTAGGGATAAACAATGACGGAACATGGCGAGACGATTGTTTCGCTTGAAAACGTCTACAAGATCTTTGGCCCTGATCCCACGGGTCGTGCCTACGATCTTGCTCGCGCCGGTGTCACGAAAGACGAAGTGCAGCGGTTATCCGGTCATGTAGTGGGGATGACTGACGTATCTTTTGAGGTCCAAAAGGGAGAAATCTTCGTTGTTATGGGTCTGTCGGGTTCGGGTAAATCGACAGCCATTCGTACCGTTAACAAACTTCATGGAATTACGGCTGGAAGTGTCACCGTAGATGGTGTAGACGTTCAAGGACTTAGTGGTGCTGCTTTACAGACATTCCGCCGTGAAAAAATGGGTATGGTTTTTCAGCATTTTGCGCTATTCCCCCACAGGAACGTCATTGACAATACGGCTTATGGTCTGAAGGTTCAGGGTGTTTCGAAACAGGCGAGAGATGCCGCTGCGCTCAAGGCTCTGTCAATGGTGGGGCTTGAAGCTTATGCCCATAATGCTCCAAGTCAGCTTTCAGGTGGGATGCAGCAACGGGTAGGTCTAGCCCGAGCCCTTTGCAGCGACCCTCCTATTTTGTTAATGGACGAGGCTTTTAGCGCTCTAGATCCTCTGATTCGTCGCCAAATGCAGGACGAGTTAATGGCTATTCAGCAACAGGTCCATAAAACAATCCTTTTTATCACTCATGATTTGAATGAAGCATTAAGGATCGGCAATCGCGTATGTATTTTGCGAGACGGATATGTTGTCCAGATTGGGACGCCTGAGGAAATTCTCACCGAGCCGGCGGATGGTTACGTGGCCGAGTTCACTCAGGACGTAGATCAAGGTCGGGTCATTGATGTAGCAAACGTTATGAAGGATCCTGTGATTCTCCAGTCGAGTGACACAATTTCTGCAGCGGCCGAACGGATCGGACGGCGCAGAGGGGGCTTTGTTGTTGATTCGGGTGGTTGCCCCACCGGGCTCTTATCCGTGCTCGATGTTGGGTCTGCTTTAGTGCAGGGAAAGTCCGCTTTGGCCGATGTCTTACGCGATGATTTCCAGGTCACTACTGCAGATGCCCGACTAAATGACAATTATGCTGCTGCAGGTTTTGGCCTTCCAATAGCCGTAGTCGATGAGTCTGGTCGTCTTATTGGTGCTGTGGAACCACGAGAAATTATGGAGGAGATGGGCCGTGTTGAGCAGTTAATCGAAGGTTTTGAGCGGGAGGTATTTCTTTGATTCGGATCCCTGCCCAATCCGGTGTGCAGAGTGACGATATAGGTATTTTCGATGCCACCATCCTCGATCAGTGGGAGGTTCCCTTTGGAGCTTGGATTGACCAAATGGTTGATTGGATCGACGGAAATCTTGGTTGGCTTCTTGATGCTATTCGGTGGCCGTTTTCGTTTCTTTTAGAAAATTTTGTAGACGATTTTCTATCAGAGATTCCATGGGTTTGGGCCGTCATTGCCACTGCTGTTATTGGAGCGCTAGTACGAACCCCGAAGGTGGGTGTGGCTGCTGCTCTCGGAATGGCTCTTTGTGGCTTACTCGGTACGGAGTATTGGATAGAGACAATCCGGACAATAGGGATGGTTCTTGTAGCTGTAATCCTATGTGCGGCTGTGGGGGTGCCGTTGGGGATTCTTTGTGGGAGGCTCGATTCCGTCTGGAATGTGGTTCGGCCGATTCTGGATGCGATGCAAGTTGTCCATGCTTTTGTCTACATGCTCCCGGTCATCTTTTTCTGGAGTATTGGAGTTGTCCCTGGGACTATGGTGACTATGGTTTTTGCGCTGCCGCCATTGATCAGGCTTACCAATCTTGGGATTAGACAGGTACCTGAAGATGTGGTTGAGGCAAGCCGAGCTTATGGCGCAACTGAGCTACGAGTTCTTATTGATGTGCAGCTGCCGTTAGCTCGGCCCGCCCTTATGACTGGTCTAAATCAGACCCTTTTGATGTCGATCGCCATGATTGGTATAGCGGCCATTATGGGCGCTGGTGGTCTAGGTCGCCTCGTATACAAAGCGGTGCAAAACTTAGATATTGCCGCGGCTGCATCTTCCGGTCTTGCGTTATTTCTAGTGGCGGTAGTAATGGACCGTCTGTCGCAGCCCGAGAGCTCAGATGGTGGAAACCTTTTTACCCGAATCAACAAAGCTTGGATCCACCGCAAAGATCCCGAAAAGCTGTTGGAAGATGTGGGTGATGTAGCCCGTAAGCCTGAAAAAGAAGAAGACGATGGAGAGCGCGAAGCACCTGCGACTGTACGCGAACGGTCAGGAATGCTACTCGCGGGTGCCGGTGCAGTCGTCATGATCGTGTCCCTCTTTCTTACATGGACCAATGATGCAGGTCATCTCAGTGGGCACGCCCGTTTTGCTGACAACGACTTGGCGGGGCAGAGCTTCAATGGCTTCGCAGCCTCGGGGGGTTCTTGGGCTGGTATTTTCTCTTTAGGAATAGCACTTTTCTTACTGCTGAGTTCAGCAGTTTTCCTGCGAAATCCTGGCAGTGGTTCTCGGTGGTTTGCGCCTGATGGATCTGCTATGGCTGCTACAGCAATGCTTGTCGTGGTACTCGTCCACCTGTTAGCTAGATCGGCACCTGGAACTGTGGAATACAGCCATGGAGTGGGGGCCTACATTGGTTTAGTAGGGGCTTTATTGGCAGTATTTGGTGCAGTATTGGCGCTTATGGTTGCTCCGTATTCTCCGAAGCGACCGTTGAGTGTTCGTGTAAGCTGGGCCAAGTTGTTCACAGCAGTTGTTGCTGTACTTACGATCTACGTTGGGACTATTTCCGGGTGGACTTTTGATGAACGTCTTTCCGGACAGTTGACCCAAGAACAACAGACGGAAGTTGATCGACTCCAACAAGAAGCCAAGGACAATCCGAGTAGTGCTGCACTGCTTACACTCAAGGTGTCGCAGATTTACAATCAGGCCCGTTTGTCAAGTAAAATTGTGCTTGATGGTATAACTCATGAAGAGGGGGCCGGTCTTGGGCGATTGAGCCTTGCAGTCGGAATTCTTGGCACCCTATTTGTGATTCCTGCGGCTGGAATTCTTGGTAACGAAGAGCGGAAGAAGTGGCGGTGGAGTGCTCTGACGGCTGGACTTGGACTTGGAGCCATGATGGTTGGGATGACTTGGGTGGCCTGTATTTTGCGGGTGAGTGAGCCGCTATTAGTTAGTGGAGCTGGTGCGTTTCTTACGATGGTTGGTGGATTTTTTCTCTTTGCTTCCTGCCGAGGCTTGTTGTCTGAATTTCATCGGAAGAAGGTATACAACGATGCTGCCCAAGTAGCCGAGGAAATTTTGGTTTGAGATTAAGAGTTTTGATAGTCATTAGGTCAATTGCACTATTGGCAGCCGGCATGCGAAAGACCGGCGATTTATTTTGGGTGAAGAAGCGGAGTTGAAACTTGGGTTTGGATCCTTGCCAGTGTTTTCTCAAACCTTTGGAATTCTAATTTTGAGTTTTTAACGAGTTTTTGGAAGACCTAGATGGCGTTCGGCAATATTATTTCGATTGATTTCTGTTGTTCCGCCGTAGATCGTTGTGACTGGTGCATGTCTTGCCTCGTAGTCGATCCATCCTTCGGCTGCAGATTCATCTGCACCGAAGCCAAGCAATCCTTCACTTCCTGCCATTTGCTGAAACCAGGTGACGGCCTGTTGGTAGCGTTCGGTGGCATAGAGCTTGGCCATCGATCCTTCAAGCCCGGGTAGCCCACCAGATGCTGCAATCCAAGCAGCTCGTATTGTAAGCAACTGAGACACTTGGTTACTGATTGCTGTCCGGGCGATTCTTTCTTTCAGTAATGGGTCATCAAGCATTCTGGCTCCGTCAGGGGAAATCGTTTTCGCGGCCCAGCTCTGTACATGGCGTAAGAGTGGGACTCCAGGGTTGGTACCACCCATCACGCCTCGTTCGAACGCTAGGGCGATTCCCATTACCGACCATCCTGCGTTTATTTCTCCGATGCGGGAGTCGTCATGGACACGAACGTCATCGTAGAAAGTGGTGTTTGTTCGTTCACTTCCCATGGTGCTGATCGGTTGTATCTCAATCCCAGGTGTATTCATTGGTACCAGGAACATGGTGAGGCCTTCGTGCTTTGGGGCATAGGAGTCTGTGCGCGTTAAGAGCAGTACCCAATCTGCTTGATGTGCGAGCGAAGTCCACATTTTTTGACCATTAATTATCCAGTGCTTGTTGTCACGGGTTGCTCGGGTTTGCACCGCAGCCAAATCAGAGCCGAAGTCCGGTTCGCTATAACCAAGACAGCAGTGGTGCCGCCCAGTGAGGAGTTTCGGTAGGATGTCATGGCGCTGGAAGTCCGTTCCAACTGCATTGATAACTCCTGCAACTAGCATCGTGACGGCGAGACCGTCGTAAGGGGCACCGGCTTTCTCCAACTCGTTGAAAAGTAAATAGAGTTCAATGGGGTCGCGGTCGCCGTAACCGGGTATGGAGCCAGCGAGTAGTCCGGCATCTGCGATTGCGGCGTAGAGGTCGTTGCATGAGAATGTCCCGCTTGCGTGCATTTCTTCGACGACCTCATCGGTGAGGTGCTGGTTTATCGTCGACAGCACTTTTTCACGGAAGGCTTCGGCTCGTGGTGAAAGCGAGAAATCCATTACGACATCGGTCCTGGTGTCATGAGCAGTTCCGCAAGTCGTCGACATTCGCGAGATGGATCTGCGAGTAGTAGAGGTAAAGCACGAGCCCGTCGATAGTAGAGCTGGATGTCGTATTCAGAACTAAATCCATAACCTCCGTGGACGTGGAGGCTTCGGTCTGTGGCTACTCCGGCCGATTCTCCAGATTGGACTAACGCCATCGTTGCAAGTACTGAAAAATCACTGATGTTGTTGTTGTCTAAGTCGATAGTGCCGGCTCCATCACGGTCGCCTGCCCAAGCCGCCTTGCTAGTAAGGAGTCGAGCACCATCAATAAGGCCAGGTAGGTCTGCTAGTAGATGTTGGATTGCTTGGAAAGATCCGATTGGACGTCCGAATTGTTGCCGCTCTTTCGCGTAGTTGACACCCAGCTCGAGTGCTTTACGCGCCATTCCGACTAGTGCTGAGGCAGTTAGTATTCGCCACTCGTCAAGGGCATAGTTGTAGGCAGTTTGAGCCTCAGCCCCTCGTGTAAGAATAGTGCCGTGAAGGATTTTTCTGTGGGCAAGGGGAAGGCAAGCGTGGTTAGGAAGTGCTGCCATTGGGGGATCATCTGAAGTTATTAGAAGTCGGTCATCGTCCAGAGCTACTACATAGTTTGAGATCGCTCCGTTAGGGCAAGTAAGAGCAATCCCATCTTTCGGCGGTTTGAGGGCGAGGGTTATGATTTTACTACCAGCAATTAATTCTTCAGGTAGGTCAAAGTTGGCTATTAACCGGGTTGCCACAATGTGCTCGATTAGTGGAATTGGGCTTATTGCAGCGCCCATCTCTTCTATTATGACAATGAGATCTGCCAGTAAAGCACCCCCTCCGCCTAACTTGGCGTTTACGCCCATTCCGGGTGCGCCTGTTTGTATGAGGCGTTTCCATGTGCTTATGTCAAACCCTAGGGGCTCAGCCGCTCTGGCCTCGTGGGCGCCGTTTTTTGACCGAAAAGCACTTGCAAAAACCTTCCGAAGGTTCTCCTGGTCTGTGGTGAGTGAAAGATCCACGGCTTGACACTAGTGGTGGCCTGCTGGTGGGCCTACGTTTACGGTTCGCTAGTGTCCAATTGTGGACACTGCAGACTTGTTGGTCAACCGCGAAGATTCGGTTGTATTCGTAACGATTAATCGTGCTGAAGTCTTAAATGCGATGACTTCTCAGATGTTTATTGATTTTGGGGATCTGTGTCGCTTGCTGCACAGAGATGACAGTGTTCGTGCGGTGGTCATCACAGGTGCTGGTCAAAACTTTTGTTCGGGTGCTGATGTAACTTCGCAGTCTGATCGAGTCACTAATACAACGTCCGTTGTTCCACTACGTAATATGCGCCGTATTAAGGAATCAGCCTTAGCGCTCCACGAACTTCAACATCCCACGATTGCTAAAGTGCGAGGTGTGGCCGCTGGGGCTGGTTTAAATCTGGCACTTGCTTGTGACCTTGTTTACGCTTCTGACAATGCGCGTTTTTCGGAGATCTTTGCTCGACGCGGCCTTTCTCTTGATTTTGGTGGTTCGTGGGTGCTTCCGAGGCGCATAGGGCTACATCGTGCTAAAGAACTTGCCCTGCTTGCTGAGATGATTGACGCCAGCGAGGCGGACCGAATTGGTCTTGTAAACCGAGTTGTCCCGGATGAGGAGCTTGATGAATATGTCGAAGATGTGGTGGCTCGTATAGTTTCAGGTCCTCCACTAGCGCTTTCCATGTCGAAAACACTTTTAAATTATGGGACACAAACATCTGTGGAGCAGGCATTAGAGGCCGAAGGGCAGGCCCAGGCCATGAATTTTGGGACGAGTGATGTACGTGAGGCAGCGAAGGCTTGGAAGGAAAAGCGCCCCGCAGAGTTTGACGGTTGTTGATTTATTTTTACCAGTTCTAATTTCAAAAAGGGCTTGGAAGTGTTTTTGTAGTTGAGTTAGAAATTTTGTGATCACTGAGATCGACCGCAGCACGAACAGTCGTCCCCTTAGCCGCAAAGCGGAAGTTAGTCGGATCGATTAGGTTTTGTTTACCCGAGGACAAGTTCTGCCGCGATTCTCAACTCCTCGAGTGAATGTGCCGCCACATTGATCATAGTGACCGGGCTTTCCTCCCAGATTGCTAGTCGCTCGCGAATTCGTTTTGGTGGGCCTACCAGGCTAATTTCGTCAGCGAACTCGGTTGGAACTGCTGCAATGGCTTTATCCCGATGGCCTTCCAGGAACAGATTCTGGATTAACACGGCTTCCTTCTCGAAGCCCATTCGTTTCATTAGTTGTGTGTGATAGTTCTGACCTTTGGCTCCCATGCCGCCAATGTAGAAACTCAGGGTGGTTCGTACCGGAAGTAGCCCAGCCTCAACATCATCGGTTACAGCGAACGGGACGTTAACGGAAATTTCAAAACCCTCCTTGCGGTGAGCGATTTGCTCCGCATATACCTCAGGACGTGACGGCGAGTAGTAAAGAGGAAGCCACCCGTCAGCGATTTCGCAGGCTTGTGCGACGTTCCGTGGCCCTTCAGCTCCGATAAAAATTGGCAGGTCGGAACGTAAAGGATGGGTCATGATTTTAAGTGATTTGCCAAGTCCCAGTGACCCGTTGCCCGAATAAGGTAGTGGCCAGAATTCGCCTTCATTTCGTATGTGATTCTTGCGAGACAAAACATTACGCAAGATCTGGACATATTCTCGGGTTCGGGCGATAGGACGATTTGAAGGTTGTCCATACCAGCCCTCAACCACCTGTGGGCCGGAGACTCCTAAACCAAGGATGAATCGTCCTTTTGAGAGGTGGTCCAATGTGGCGGCTTGCATAGCTGTCGCTGTGGGTGTTCGGGCTGATATTTGCGCAATCGCCGTTCCTAAACGGATGCTGTTGGTCTGGCCAGCAAGAAATGCGAGTGGCGTAAATGCGTCGGAACCCCATGATTCTGCTGTCCACGCAACGTCGAATCCGAGCCGTTCGGCTTCTTGTACCAGGGGGACAAGTCTTGGGTGCGGCTTAGCTCCCCAGTAACCCAATGTCAGGCCAAGTTGCATTTGTGCATCGTTACATGTCTGAGGGTCTGGGCCAAGCCGTTCAGTAACGTAACCTATCCAGATGGAAGGATTCCCTCGTCAGAATGCCAGAACCCGTCGGTTTTCTTGTGGAAATCCTCGGACTGTTTCCTTGAGTAGTAACGGTTCTCGAGTGTTGTTTCTCCGTTCGTTATCCGGAAGCGATCCGGTAAATGCTCTTTGGCAGTTCGACCCCTTGACAGGGACGGAACGCCTAGTTGTCGATCCTTTCGCATTGTTGGGAGACGAAGGTAAAGACTCCGCTCAGGAGAGAAAACGTCGAGAAAGGGTACGTGAGATTGCTGAAGGCATTGTTGCATACGATGGTGTCGCTGATCTGTCAACGGCGTGCTTTGCCTTGGCTGGAAGAATTTTTGTTGTTGAAGTAGATATAGGTCGCATCACAGAACTCCCATCAAGTGGCGATGCTTACGACCCGAGACTTTCACCCGACGGAACTCTGGTTTCTTACATTTCAAATGGAGAATTGAGAATCACCGGGGCTGAGGGTGATTTCCCTTTGCTGGATGAGTTGACATCAACATCTTTCTGGGGGTCAGCGGAGTTTGTGGCTGCCGAGGAGATGGGTCGGACACGTGGACATTGGTGGGCACCTAATGGCGAGCAGCTGTTGGTGACTAAAGTCGATGAGCAGAACGTAACTGAGTGGTGGATTGCTGCTCCTGATGAACCTTGGTTGGCCCCTAGGTCTATCAGATACCCCTCGGCAGGTACCGACAACGCAGATGTATCGCTGTACTTTGTCGACCTCAAGGGAGGTTTGACACAAGTCCATTGGAATGGGAACGGCGAATTCGAATATCTGGCTAGCGTGAGTTGGGATAAGAATGAAATCCCGATCTTACTGGCCCAGTCGAGAGACCAGCGGACAGCAGTCGTTCTTGAAGCTGATCCTAGAGACGGCTCAGTTAACGAGATTTATCGGGTTCAGGGAGAAGACTGTATTGAGATCATTCCTGGAGCTCCGTGCCGCTGGGAAGGTGCACTCGTCACCGTCGAAGACCGGAATGGTGCTCGTCGGCTAGTTGTAGACGGAGAATCAATTTCGCCGGACGGTTTACAGATTCGAAGTGTGGTTGGCGTGAATCTCGGCAAACTTGTTGTTTGTGCCTCGGCTGATCCTCTAGATGTAGATATTGCTGCAATTAGCTTTGACGGATCTATGGAAACGCTGTCCCGCGGAGGGGGTGTTCATTCGGCTGTTGTTGGTGGTGGTTTGATGGCCATCTCTGCCGAAACTTTGAGCGGATCACTACTCCAGGTCAGTGGTTTATCGGTACGGTCATATGCAGAGGAGCCTTCAGTTGAACCCACTCCCATCTTCGCGATCGTTGGAGCACGAGATTTACGGACAGCACTTCTTCTTCCTAAAGGCCATGGTGATTCTACGTTGCCAGTGTTACTAGACCCATATGCCGGACCCCATGCCCAAAAGGTTCAGAGAGCCAGATCGAAATTTCTAACCTCTCAGTGGTTTGCTGACCAAGGTTTTGCGGTAGTTGTCGTAGATGGACGGGGCACTCCGGGGCGTGGGCCTGAATGGGAACGTTCTGTTCGAGGAGATTTAGCTCAGCCCGTACTTGAGGATCAAATAGACGGGCTTACTGCTTTAGCTGAAACTGACCCCCGTCTTGACATGTCACGTGTCGCTATCCGCGGGTGGTCTTTTGGCGGCTATTTGGCAGCTCTAGCGTTATCTCGTCGCCCTGATATTTTCCACGCAGGAATTGCTGGTGCCCCAGTCACTGATTGGAGGCTTTACGACACTCACTACACAGAACGTTATCTTGGACATCCTGATTTAGAAGCTGAGAACTATGCAAGGAGTAATCTCTCAGTTGAAAAAGGATCCTTAACGAGGCCACTACTACTGATTCATGGATTAGCGGATGACAATGTTCTGGCGTCCCACACTTTCCGTTTCTCTAGGACACTGCTAGAGAAGGGCATTTCACATAGGGTCCTACCATTGTTGGGCGCGACACACGTAACTTCGGAAGAAAAAGTTGTCGAAAATCTTTTGTATTTGGAACTCGGGTTCCTTCGAGAATCCCTGAAATTATGATTGACTTGTTGTAAAGCGGGTAAGAACTTACGACTGGTGTTGTCGGTATAGCTGTTAGTTGATTGTGTCAATCTTTGAAAAACGCAATCTGTTTTGACGTTATATATCTGGCCCGGACGTTAACCCCGACTGGGTTACTCACCAAAGGTGCCTTGTTTTTCGAGGTAGTTGGCACTGTTGGGTTGTGTGAAAAGCGTGCTAGAGGGCTGTCCAGCCCCCATCCACAAAGAGGGTGTGGCCGGTTAGGTATGAGCTGGCGTCAGAGGCGAGTAGAAGCAAAGCACCGTCGAGCTCGTCGGTTGCACCACCACGGCCCATTGGTGTTCCAGATTCAATATATGTTCGGCCACTTTCTGTTTTGAACATTGCTTCACTACTCATTTCAGTCTCGAAAAATGCGGGAGCAAGTGTGTTCACTCGGATTCCTTTCCGGGCCCACTGAACCGCTAGGTCGCGGGTGAGGTTATGCAGGCCACCTTTAGCAGCGACATAACCTGGCATCCGTAATCGTCCGCCAGATCCCTTTCCCAATACTGACCCCAGGTTTACAACGACACCAGGATGTTCGTTCTCAATCCACCAGTTCGCAGCACGTCGTGCTAATTCATAGGGCGCAATTAGATCCACTTCTATTTCGTGACGAAATCCATCAATGTCATCTTGAGTGGCTGAGATGACGCGACCAATGCCGGCGTTATTGACAAGGACATCAAGGCGTCCGTAATGCTCAATCGTCGCATCGATAAGGTTTTGTGGACCTTCCGGTGAGCTGACATCGCAGGGGATTGCCAGTGCTTCTGGGAGTTCGGCAGCAAGTTCTTCTAGTCTTTCAGCCCGTCGAGCTGCTAATACGACTTTGGCACCTACTCCTGAGAGTACTCGGCTAAAGCGCTCACCTAATCCACTGCTGGCTCCGGTGACGATAGCTACCCGATTGTCGAGTCGGAATTTTTCTAGGGCGTGTTCTGCAGAGTGCTTTTGTTCATCTTGCGACATGTGTATCAAGTCTAGACATGGTGACACGTGATCTCGGTAGCCTTGACTGCTGCCCAAGTTTTAGATCCGGCTTCCAGACCTAAGGCGTTCACTGCCGGAGGTGTCACTTCTGCAACAAGATCTATGGGTCCGTTCAGGATGACTCGTACTCGTTCGAAGGATGGCTGAAGTTCCACTACCGTAGTCAGCCAGGCGTTTCTGGGGCTTCCCTCTGGCATTGTTTTGTGTAGTGAAACTGCTGATGGGGGTACAACTAGATTGACAGATCCGTGAGCTGGATCGGCCAACACGATGCGGGTTCCAATTGGCGTGGTGGCAACGAGCCCTCGAGCTTCTGCCTTAATGAAGTTCAGGCCAGTTAGAGAGGCGGCATAGCGGGTGCGCGGCCGATTCCGAATTTCGCCAGGGGGGCCAGATTGAGATATATGTCCGTCTTCTAGCACAACGATTCGGTCAGCGAGAATTGCAGATTCAACTGGGTCATGGGTTACCAATAGAGTCGTTTTGGAAGGATCTTCTGCGAGAACCCTATGGATCAATTGGCGAGACTCGATGTCCAGTGCGCTTGAGGGTTCGTCGAGTAAGAGGATGTTAGGGTCGGTAGCCAACGCCCGGGCGAAAGCAATACGTTGAGTCTGGCCCCCGGAACATTCCGCTGGTTTTCGGTTGACTAGTTCTGTCAGCTCGAGTGCTTCGATTAGTCCGTCGATTCGGTTCAGGTCGATTCTCGGGCTGAAACAAATGTTTTCCATCACATCCATATGTGGGAATAGGAGACAGCCCTGTGGAACCCAGCCGATGGTTCGCAGATGGGGTGCCACGAATTTTCGGGTGGTTGGTTCGTCAACCGTGATGTTGTCGACAACGAGTCGGCCAAATTGGAGTCTTAATAACCCCGCGAGAACTCGCAGGAGACTACTTTTACCGGAGCCATTAGGTCCGATTATCGCAACTGTTTCTCCTGGAGCGACGATAAGTTCGATCTCTAATTCGAAGTCGCTGAGTTGAGCCGTTCCGCTTAAAGCTATTGCAGTACCTGTGCCGGAGTTCATTTGTTTGGGAGCCAGTGGTCTCGCATCGGTAGCAGCACTCCCAATGCGATAGTCATCATTACCAGGCTCAATACGAGCGCACGTTCTGGTTCGGACTGAAGAGCCACGAAGGTTGCCAATGGCAGGGTTTGTGTTCGACCTGGAAGGTTCCCAGCGAAGGTAATCGTTGCACCGAATTCGCCGAGAGCGCGGGCCCAGGCGAGGGCAAGACCAGCTGCCATTCCTGGCAGCAACTGAGGGAGGGTTATACGGCGTAGGACTGTTCGAGGTGGGGCGCCCAGAGTGGAAGCTAGTCCTTCGAGTTCTTCGAGTTGTTCCCGGGAAGTTCGGAGAGCACTCTCAACGGCGATGACATAGAAGGGCAGTGCGACAAAGGTGGCCGAAACTATGGCGCCAGCAAGCGTGAATGGCAGGGTGATTCCGAACCACTGTTCTAGCCATAAACCTACAAATCCCTGTCGGCCTAGAGCGAAAAGAAGGGCGGTTCCGCCGACGACTGGAGGTAGCACCATAGGCATGATTACTAATGCACGGATTACACGTCGACCCGGAACCTCAACACGTCCAAGTAACCAGGCGAGCGGTGTGCCAAGTGTCAAGACGCATAGAGCTGATCCCGTGCTCACTACTAGAGAGACGCGTAGTGCATCGAGAGTGGATTGGTCGGTGAGTAGAATCCAGATTGAGGACCATGGGGTGCGGTGCAGAAGGCCGACGATTGGGAGGATCAAGAGTGCTAGTGCTACACCAGCTGTTATTGGTAAAGCGCGGTTCATTGTGGAAAGCCGTGTTCCCTCAGAATGGTCCTTGCGACCGGCGTATCGAGAAATGAAGTGAATGAGTTTCCGATTTCCGTGAGGGCCACTGCAGTGTATTCAACGCAGGGACATGCAGGGGTTTCAGGCCATATAGCCTCCACTGCGGGTTGATTGGCAGCGTCTGTTGCATAGATCACACCAACGTCTGCATCCCCTAGGAGTAGGCGTGATATCACGGCCTGTACCGAAGGCTCTTCTGTGTCAGGTGCAAGCGGAACATTTAGCCGTTTTGTTGCATCGCCGCATGGGACTCCGGTAGCACAGATGGCGATGCGTAAGTTTTTCTTTGCCAGGTCTTGTGGTCCGTTTACATTGGCGGGATTGCTGGCTTGTGTGGCGATAACTAGGTAGTTTCCCGCGAAACGGGAACCCGTACTTCCAGCAGGTATTAGATCTAGATCAGCAGTGAGGAATACGTCAGCCGGGGCTCCATCGTTGAGTTGTGCAGCGAGGTGGTTTGAGCCACCGAAGACCAGTACAGGTTCAAGACCAAATTGGCTTGCGAATACTTCGCTGAGCTCTGGCAATACGTGTGTCAGTGACGAGGCCGACAATATAGTGAGATCTCCAGTGCTGTGACTGCATCCAGCTGTTAGAAATCCGGTCAGGAGTAAGATCAGGATTCTCATGTCAGTGAGGTCGCTCGATAACAACGTTGGTCGCCTTTACGGCTGCCACGGCGAGAATGCCGGGTTCTAGACCGAGTTCATCGACAGCCTCAGCTGAGATTAAGGATAAGACCCGGTGGGGGCCTGCCTGGATTTCCACTTGAGCCATCACGCCATCACGAAGAACTCTTGTGATTAAACCGACAAAACGATTACGTGCTGAAAGAGCTGCACCTTCACTCTCTTGAGATTCGGCCCGTTTTTGGGCAAGCCTGGCGAGGTCGACTCCGCTTATCAGGCGGTGGCCCCCATGGGTGCGACGAGCGATAAGAGTTCCCGCGTCTACCCATCGCCGAACTGTGTCGCTACTAGTTCCTAGTAAGTTTGCGGCTTCACCTATTTTAAACTCGCTCATACAAGAAAAATTAGATATAAAACTTGTATAAATCAAGTGCTATGCTATAAAAATGAGTATTACCGTTAGTGCTACTGAACTGGCCAGCTTTCTAGACGAATACGGCAGTGCCTGTTTTTTGACTACGGTTGATACATCGACTACATCTGCCAAGGTTATTCATGTACCAGTCAGATGGGACGGTCAGGTAATCCGATGTACACCGGGGGGTGGCACGCTGAAAAATCTTGGAGATGGTGCACCTGTCACCCTGATCTTTCCAGCTCCTAGCCCGGGATCGCACAGCATGTTGATCGACGGATTTGGTCGGGATTCTGGTCATTCTGTAGCAGAAATCGATTTTTTGTCAGGTGTTCTTCATCGGCCTGCGCCTGGCGATGTTGGTGAGCAGTCACAGTGTTGATCCCACATAAAGCTGTATTGGTTCTTTTTATTTCTATATTGTGGTTCCACAAATTCCATACCGGATCCCGAATGAATGGTTGTTTTTAGTCCGCATTCGGATGGTGCCGAGATTTTGGTGGTTAACGAACTACTGGTATTGCTCCATGGGCGTGGCTTATCAACTATCCCGCTGTTCCAGAAATCTTTCCAGATATGAGAGTCTTGCGTTGCGGCCTTCCGGGTCTTTAAGCGCCGCTGCAAGATTGGGTGTATCCGACCAGGAGTGCGTTAGGCCGACCATGTCGGCGGTGACAGCGTTTGCGTGGGCTTTTGTAGCGAGTACCGCAACACGTGGCCGTATGGCAATAGCGTCAGCAAGCTGGTCAACAGCACTGTCTAGATCATTCTCGGAAACGACACGGTTGAGAAAACCCATCGATAAGGCTTCATCAGCCCCAAACGGTCGGCATGTCATGATTAGTTCTTTGACTAGTGCGGGGCCGATTTCGCGCAGGAGGCGGGGGAGTCCGCCCCAGGTTAATGGGATTCCAAGATCAATTTCTGGGATCGAGAAGCGTGTGTTGCTACTGGCTATGCGAAGGTCACAAGCTGCAGCCAAGACCAGCCCACCTCCGATGACGTGGCCTTGAAGCCGAGCTACAGACACTGGTCCCATCCGTTCAAGAACATCTGCCATCAGTCGCCCTGTGTCGGATGAGACAGGCTCTTCTGTGGCAGATGTTGCTTTCTTCTCCAATGCACGAATATCGAACCCGGCACAGAACGTTCGACCGGTTCCGCTAACTACCACAACACTCAAGTCAGGCTGTTGGTTGAACCAATTCACTGCCATGATGATCTCGGCCATCATTTCGTCTGAAAGGGCGTTGAGGGAACTAGGCCTGTTTAACGTTAATGCCCCACGGCGACCCTCACTCGTTACAACAAGATTTTCGAACTTGGGAGAAGGAGGCTTTGTGTCCATTTAGTCGCTTTTTTCTAACTCCACCACTGCAGCTAATTGGGGGCCCTCAACAAGATCAATTTCAGTTACCCGAGCTGCGCTCGCGACGTCACTGATTACGGAACGGAGCTGGGCAATCTGACTAGTGGGACACATGATTGTGCAGGATAAAACAGGTGTAGCTAATGAGCGTTTCTCTGCAGTTTTGTGCCGGCGGATTTCTGCAAGAGCTCCAGCTGCTATTTTGGCGATTTCCGGATCACCTGGTAGACCAAATTCCGTGGTGGAAGGCCAAGGCTGACAATGGACAGATCCAGCGCGCCACCAGGACCAGACTTCTTCCACGACGAATGGGAGAAATGGCGCAAAAAGCTTGAGTAGGGTTTCAATAGCAAGTCGAAGTGCATGGAGAGCCGAATTAGCTTCGGCAGTGTTTATTTCATAAGCACGATTTTTCACAAGCTCGACGTAATCGTCTGTGAAAGACCAAAACCATGATTCGGTTCGTTCTAGAGCTCGGGCATAGTCGAAGTCGTCAAAGGCTTTCGTTGCTTCTCCTACAAGTTGCTCGAGACTCGCGAGCATCGCTTGATCGAGTGGTTGGGAAACTTGATTGGCGTCAGCTATGAGTACTCCATCTTCGGCACCGAAATTGAGGGCGAATCGGCTTGCATTGAGAATTTTGACTGCCAGTCGTCTCCCTTTCTTCATCTGGCCATCGTCGAATGCGGTATCGGTTCCTGGTCGACCACTTGCCGCCCAGTACCTAACTGCATCTGAACCATATTGCTCGAGTAGACCCATCGGCGTTACAACGTTTCCCTTAGATTTCGACATCTTTTTTCGATCGGGATCTAAAACCCAGCCACTAATCGATGCGTGGCTCCAAGGTGTGCTGTCCTCTTCAAAATGAGAGCGGACTGTGGTAGCGAAAAACCAGGTGCGGATGATGTCATGGGCTTGGGGTCTTAGATCCATTGGATAGGTACGTTCGTAGAGATCGTCGTCTTCTCCCCAGCCACAAGCAATTTGAGGTGTTAGCGAGGAGGTTGCCCAAGTGTCCATCACATCAGGATCTCCGATAAATCCATTCGGTTTTCCACGATGTGATTCTTCGTAGCCGGGTGCAGGGTCGGCTGTCGGATCAATTGGTAGATCGGTTTCTGCCGGTTGGATCGGAGTATCCCACAAAGGTTGAGCGGCACTATCGAGTTTGTACCAAAGAGGGATTGGCACTCCGAAAAATCGCTGCCTACTGATCAGCCAGTCTCCGTTGAGACCTTCGATCCAGTTTGTGTAACGAGTTTGCATATAAGGGGGATGCCACTTTATTTCGTTTCCGCGCGCGATTAGTGAAGTCGCAAGTTCTGCGTTACGGCCGCCATTACGAATATACCACTGTCGACTTGTGACTATCTCGAGTGGCTTATCCCCCTTTTCGAAAAACTTAACGGCGTGGGTGATTTCCTCAGGTTGACCGACTAGTTCACCAGTCTCACGGAGCATTTCCACCATTTCCTGTTGAGCCGAATAGATCGTTTTTCCTGATAAACGTGCGTATGAGGCGATTGCAGCATCGTTGAGGATCCCATGCGGTGGGGTTGTCTGGAATCGGCCGTGTCGGTTAATAACAGTACGAATAGGTAAGTCGAGTTCTCGCCACCATGTCACGTCTGTCGTATCACCGAAGGTGCAAATCATTGCAATGCCGGTTCCTTTTTTTGGATCGGCAAGGTTGTGTGAATAGACCGGCACCTCAATTCCGAAAACTGGGGTCTTAACCGTAGTCCCAAACAGTTCTCTGTATCGTTCGTCATCCGGGTGCGCAACAAGCCCCACGCAAGAGATCAGAAGTTCTGGTCTCGTAGTAGCGATCTGGATATCTGAGTCTTCGTCCGTTCGGTGAAAAAGTATCTTGTAATAGGCACCAGCGCGATCGCGATCTTCCAGTTCTGCCTGGGCTACTGCCGTGCTAAACGTGATGTCCCATAAGGAAGGAGCTTCGTCTTGATAGGCCTCACCCCGTTGGAGATTTCGGAGGAACGCTCGTTGAGCCACGCGTTGAGATCGTTGGTCGATTGTGGCATAGCTTTGAGTCCAGTCAATAGAAAGTCCCAGATAGCGCCAGAGAGATTCGAAAGCCTTTTCGTCTTCTGCTGTCAACTTGTGGCATAGGTCAATGAAATTTCGACGGCTTACATCCAGGTCACCCCGGTGTTTGATGGCCTTTTCGTCACCTGAATCCATAGGAACGACGAAATCAGGATCGTAGGGCAGATTGGGGTCACATCGGACACCAAAGTAGTTCTGAACCCTTCGCTCAGTTGGGAGGCCATTGTCATCCCAGCCCATTGGGTAGAACACTTCTTTACCGGCCATTCGCTGGTAACGCGCTACAGCATCGGTGTGCGTGTAGGAAAAAACATGACCCACGTGCAGGGATCCGCTGACTGTAGGTGGTGGAGTGTCTATTGAAAAGACCTGTTCTCGGGTTTTCGTTCGGTCAAATCGAAAAGTGCCGTCCGCTTCCCAGGCTGCGCTCCACCGTTGCTCGAGGCCATCGAGTGAGACTGCCTCCGGAATTCTTGGGGTTCGATATAGATCAGCTGACATGACGATCGGAGGTTATCGCCAAGGGAGGAGATCTCGGGGCGCGGTTGGCTTAGGTGTATCGAACTTTCAGTCTGGTAGTCATTACCGTTTGTCAACTCCAATTGGGTAATACTTTGATCTCCGCGCGAGGCTTGTTAAGTGACCGAATTTTCTCTGCGACTAAATGACGAACAGATACAAATTCGAGACTGGGTTCACGGCTTCGCTGAAGACACGATCCGGCCGGCTGCTGAAGAATGGGACGAGCGGGAAGAGTTCCCCTATCCGGTTGTCGAAAAAGCTGCGGAAATTGGTCTCTATGGGTGGGAGTTTTTGGCAAATCTTATGACCAATGACGAGACAGGTATCACTATGCCCGTTGTCATTGAGGAGCTGTTTTGGGGAGATGCCGGTATTGGTATGGCCATCATGGGTTCCGGTTTGGCCGCGGCAGGCATTCTCGCCTCTGGCACTCAGGAACAGGTTATGGAGTGGATTCCACAGTGTTATGGTTCGCCGGAGGCTCTACAATTAGGCGCTTTTTGTGGTAGCGAGCCAGATGCTGGATCCGATGTCGCTGGTTACCGAACTCGTGCCGTTTACGACGAGATCAAAGATGAATGGATCCTTGATGGGACGAAAGCTTGGATCACAAATGGGGGTATTGCGGACGTACATGTTGTTGTTGGTGTTGTTGATCCAGATTTACGTGCCAAGGGTCATGCATCCTTCGTTGTGCCACCCGACACTCCTGGCCTGAGTCAGGGTCAGAAGTATAAGAAACACGGTATTCGTGCCAGCCATACCGCGGAGGTAGTGCTCGATGGAGTACGAGTACCTGGGCGCTGTTTACTAGGTGGAAAACAGAAACTAGATGAACGCCTTGCGCGGGTTCGCGAGGGAAAATCTGGTAACGCCCAGGCTGCTATGCAAACTTTCGAAGCAACTCGTCCAGCAGTGGCTGCCCAAGCAATAGGAATTGCGCGTGCTGCTCATGAATACGCGCTTGAGTACGCCAAACATCGCCATGCGTTTGGGCGCCCGATCATAATGAATCAGGGCATTGCGTTCATGTTGGCTGATATGGCCACCGAGATCGAAGCCACCCGATCACTGATTTGGAGAGCTGCGTGGCTCGGGAAACAAAAGGCTTTTGTTCATGCCGAGGGTTCTATGGCTAAGCTTAAAGCTGGCAGGGTTGCTACATGGGTTACAGAGCGTGCCATCCAGATTCTTGGTGGGTACGGCTACACGAGAGAATATCCGGTAGAGCGCTGGCACCGGGATGCCAAGATCCATGATATTTTTGAAGGCACTGAGCAGATTCAGCAGATCGTTGTGTCACGAGCAATTTCGGGTCTGCGGATTGAATGATGGAGTGATCCAGCTTTCGCCCTAGTTGGGATATTCCGACGCCAAGTGTTTTACACAGCTAGCGGGTCTCCTCTGCCAGCTGATACTAGGTAGCCCAGGACTATAAGGAATTTCAGAAAAGTGCGGACCACTGGTACCCTGAATCGTGGAGGATCTAACTATGGGACGGGTAATGACACTTCCTTTTTCTCTGCGTGCGCATATCAGCGCAGTTCCTATTCAGAAGCTAGACACGGAGCTCTACTAGTGATTGATGCCGGTACCCGTGTTCTGGTAGGTCTTACTGGAGCAAGCGGTGTCTGCTATGGGATTAAAGCCTTGGAAATTCTGTCAAAGATGGACGGCATCGAAACTCACCTTATTATTACAGCGTCAGCTCGACGAACTATCAGTCTTGAAGATCAACGGGCAATAGGGGATATTGAAAGCCTTGCTGACTTTGTGTACCCCATTCGAGATATAGCTGCGGGCCCGGCCAGCGGATCATTTCATACACTAGGGATGATTGTTGCCCCATGCTCGATCAGGACTCTGTCCGCCATTGCGAATTCGTACTCTGCCGATCTTCTGACCAGGGCAGCAGATGTTACGTTGAAAGAACGACGCCCTCTTGTCCTCATGGTACGTGAGGCGCCACTACATCTAGGACACTTGAGATTGATGGAGAGAGCGACCGAACAAGGGGCAATCATATTCCCACCTGTTCCGGCATTTTATTCTAATCCCGTCGATATTGAAGACATCGTGGCCCATTCAGCGGCTCGTGCGCTGGAACAGCTAGGTCTCCAAGTTCCAGATATCGTGCGTTGGAGTGGCGCCGACAATTTTGAGCAGCGGTGAGGAGCGGAAATCGCTCCCCATCTTAATTAAGTTTGTCTGTGTCTTTTCAGATTAAGTTTCCTCAGTTCTAGAGGGTCTTACGGGTCGAATCATTTGCCCTGCTTGCAACCAACACAAACCCAACGAGTATGGCGTTACCTATAGATCCGATTCTTATAGCCCAAGGAGCACCAAAGGACTCGGTGAGGAATCCGAGGATTAGGCTCCCGGTAGATCTCATCCCGATAAAAATAATTGTATATAAGGCCACAATACGTCCGTGATATTGAGGGTCGACGTTGATCTGAACACGGGCATTTGCTGTGCCTAGGAATGTTCCCCCCAAAGCGCCTATGAGAATCAGAAATATACAAACGGTTGCTGTGTTAGGCGCAAATGACAAGCAGACACCGGTAGCCGACATACCGAAAAGAACTGCAGGCATTGGGATGGGAGATAGAGCCTTTTCGGCCGCTCCTAGGGAACCGACAAGGCTTCCCACGCTAAAAGTGACTAACAGGAGGCTAAAGGTAGTAGATCCCCCAGCAAGTTGTTCTTCCACTAGGACTGGAAGGATCACTTCTAGATTCCAGACCGTCATGCAAATAATTGCGAGATACAGAAACGTAAGTCGAATTAATTGATTAGACCAGGCATAAGAGACAGCTGTTAAGAACCCAGTAGATGTTTTTGCAGACGAATCTGTATCGAGCTTGAGAATCTTTATTCGCAAAAGCAAGATACAACCTGCAAAAGCGCATAAAGAATTAGCAAGGAAGCACGAAGAGGTTCCGAAGAGCACGATCAATAGGCCACCAATGGCTGGGCCAAGGATGCGGCCTACTGATATCACAGCGGTGTGGAGACTTGCAGCTTCTGTGAGTATGTCTTGCGGGACGATCACACGAACGAGACCCCGGCGTATGGGAGCATCAAAGGTTGTGATCAAACCGAGGAGCAGAATCAGACCATAGAGGGTCAAAATGTCCGGATCGGAGAAGGCTGCTACTGCCCAGAAAATTGCAGCGATTAGAGATTTGATGAGATGAGATGCTTTAAGCAGAGAACGCCGGTCGTATCGATCGGAAAGAACCCCAGCTAAAGGGCTCATACAAAGTGCAGGAAGTGTTCTTATAGCTGCCGCGAGGCCAAGGGAAACACCGCTTCCGGTTACTTGGTACACGATCCAAAGTTCCCCTACCCGCTGGGACCAGAGCCCAACGCTGTGAAGGATTTGGAGTATCGAATATTTTTGGAAATTGCGGTTTTCAAGCGCTGCCCTAGTTGATCCAAGAAAACCGCGTGGTGAGGTGTTCGAAGTTTGATCGATTGTATTTTCACCTCAAATCTTAATTTTTTTGATAAGGCTTAGCGGTGGCCGCACCGTTGACTCTTGACAACTCTGTAACATTACAACCTGCTGACTCATCGGAGACAGGGTAGGAGAAGACATATCGTGACTAGGTCCGGAGAGGACTACGTAACCAGCCTTGCTGATGGCAGAACTGTCATCGTGGATGGACAAATAGTTGATGATGTTGCGACACATCCAGCATTTGCTGCATCCGTAGCATCCGTAGCACGCCTATATGACGTTTCCAACGATCCGAAAAACCGGGAGCTGATGACCTATGAATCGCCTTCAGACGGTAGGCCTGTCAACCTAGCATGGTCGATCCCTCGATCTAAAGAAGATTTACGCTCCCGACGTCTTGCCATCGAGCATTGGGCGAAAGCATCATTCGGTTTGTTTGGTCGTTCACCAGATCATGTTGCTTCGTTCTTTGCTGGTTTTGTCGGGGCTAGTGATTGGTTCGCAAAGGGTGGCCAAAGTTATGCGGACAACCTTGGCCAGTATTACGCGAATGCCCGTGACGAGGACCTGTACCTGAGCTACGCAATTATCCATCCGCAAGTTGATCGCTCTAAGCCTCCCCATCAGCAAGAGACAGACCACTTGTACGCAAGCATTGTGGACGAGAACGATAATGGAGTCATTGTGCGTGGCGCCCAAATGATTGGTACCGGAAGTGCAATCTCAAACCATATTTTTGTTAGCTGTATTCTTCCGCTTCCAAAAGGCTCTGAAGACTACGCCATTTCGGTCTCCATCCCATGTGGCTCGAAGGGTCTAAGAATTTATCCCCGAAGGCTTTACTCACAGGCCGCAACCAGTCGTTTTGATTACCCACTATCAACACAGTTTGATGAAACAGATTCCCTTATTGTGTTCGATGATGTCTTTGTTCCCTGGGAAAACGTTTTTGTTAATAGGGATATAGATATTACAGCGGCACAGTTCAATGAAACTGCCGCGCATAATCTCGGCAATACACAAGCGCAAATTCGATTTTATGTGAAACTAAAATTCATTTTGGGGCTGGCGAAAAAGCTCGCAGATCTATCCGGCTCCATTCATTCTCGACCAGCGCAGTTGGATCTGGGGGAACTCGCAGCTCGAGTTGCTGTTCCCGAAGGCATGGTGCTTGGCGCCGAAGAATCCGCTTCTATAGATACCAATGGTGTTGCAAGACCTAATCCGAAGTTGCTCTACTCAGCAATGACACTTCAGCCCCGTCTTTATCAGGAGATAATGTTTTCGCTTCGAGAGATGACTGGTGGGAGCATGATCGAAGTCCCCTCTTCTCATCTCTCATGGAAAGATCCGGTTAGCTCAGATGATTATGATCGCCATGTCCGCTGGCCTGACGTGGAAAGTCGTGACCGGGTCAAACTTCTCAAACTGATATGGGATATCGTCGGTTCCGAATTTGCTAGTCGGGCATTCCAGTATGAAATGTTCTACGCGGGTTCAAATTCGGTTGTAAAAGCGCGGTCTTATACGAACTATCCATGGCCGGAAGCAACCGATCTGGTTGAAGAGTGCCTGGCCGGTTACGACATCTCCGATGATTCAGGCGGAACTAATGGGTAATCGCGAAGGCGGTCGGGTAGACACGTCTTTTCGAAGTGCACTTGGGCGTTTAGACCAGGCAGGACAGCTAAGAAAGGTAAGTAAGCCAGTCTCAGTTGACCACGAAATCGCCGGCTTGATGAAGTCCTATGATGGAGATGAGGCTCTCTATTTTCCCGATGTCGTTGGGTATGAGTGGCCAGTAGTTGGAAATGTATTCGCTAGTTCAAAGAACTGCCAGATCTGTTTCGACACAGACATTCACGGTTTACGAAAGACCATGTCAGCTGCCATAGAACAGGAGGTGATGCCCGAAATAGTCGATGGTGATATCCCTGCTCAGGAGATCGTTTACGAAGGAGACTTTGATCTAGCTGAGTTGATCCCAGCGTTATCGCATTCCCTGGATGATGCCGGACGGTTCATTACTGCCGGTGTCATAATCGCGAAAGATCCAGAGTCGCAAGTCAATAATGCCTCGTACCATCGGCTTCAACTAATTGGTCAGAATCGTACGGCGATTAAATTGGACTATGGCCGCCACCTTCGGAGCGCTTTTGAAAGATTGCAAGCAAAAGGTCAGGATTTAGAAATCGCAGTTTGTCTAGGGACGGATGTGGCCCTCAACTTCGCTGCAGCATTTATGGGATCGCAGATGCCGGAATCGGCCGACGAATTGGTAGCGGCAGGAGGTATTAAAGGTGAACCCCTTGTACTCGCCCCTTGTAGAAGCAACAGTTTGTCGATACCTATCGAAACTGAAATTGTTTTGGAGGGAAGAATTTCTTGCAGTGAAACCGTAAATGAAGGTCCGTTTGCAGAGTTTCTCGGTTATTCGTCAGGGGAAGGTGAAGCGCCGGTATTTATTGTTGATGCTGTCACCCACCGTCGTGATCCGATTTACCCCGCGATCAATGGTTTTGGTCGTGAAACCATCATGTTGCGAAAGCATGTCCTGGAAGCCGCAGCTCTTACAGCCCTAAAGAGTGCGATACCGACCGTTGTTGATGTGGAGTTGACCGCTGGAGGTTTGCACCGTTTCCATCTCGTTATCCAAGTCGCTAAGCGTTCTTCCCGAGACGACGGCTTAGAAAGAAATGCCATCATGGCAGCTATTGGGGCTCTCAAAGATCTTGACCGGGTAATTGTTGTTGATGATGACATCGATATCCGAGATGTCCATGAGGTTGAGTACGCCGTTGCTACACGTGTGGAAGCGTCTCAGGACCTCATCATGATTCCTAATGCGCGTGGCCACGAGTACATCCGAATAGGTAAATCTGGGATAAGGACAAAGTTAGGTATCGACGCAACCGTTCCCTATGCCGATAAAGAACGCTACCACCGCGCCAAGTTCATGAGCACTCCACTAGGCCCGAATGATTCCACCGCTGACCCTGGAGTGTTCTAAGATTTTTTACACCAGATATCGGACGAAGGCTTTGGACATAATTCGAGCTATGGATAAGGTCGGACTGTTTATATCTGGGGAGTGTTCCCCGTTTAGAATAAACACGACTAAGCAATAAATTAAAATACTCATTTCAAATATTCATCTGAAAAGTAGAAGAATCTTTCAGATTCCCTAGGATTACAGACGATTATTTCTAACATCCTGGAGGTTGTGTGAGAAACGGCTACAGAATCTTTGATTCCGACACCCATGTTACTCCCTCGCTTGAAGTGCTGTTGAAGTACGGCGATTCCCAGTTAAATGCAAGGGCTGAGGAACTTGAACCGTACGTGCGGCTGACCACTCCAACCCCCGGACGGGGTCATCCCACTACGGATTACAAAGTGGTCAGAGTCAATCCCTACCCGTATAGCAGGGTCGCGGGCTACAAAGACAAAGATGAAGAAGCAAAGGTTCGCGGTGCGGGAGCAAAAGGTGCGTTGGAGGGACGCGTCGATAATCTTGCCGTCAAGCCTATAGCCGACAACATCCAGCACGAAAATTCGGTAGGCCGCCTTGAGAACATGGACGTTGAAGGTGTCGACGTTAATTTCATCATTCCTGGCACTTGGGCCCCGGGGAGTACAGCACTTGAACTTTCCCTAGCGAAAGGGATGTACGACTCGTATCACAGGTACATGGCGGAGTACTGTTCGGCGGACCCGAGGAGGCTGAAGGGTCTTCTCCTGGCACCCGGAGCAGATCCTGAGTGGGCGGCGAAGGCCATCTTGGATCATGCAGACGAAGAGTGGCTATCGGCTGTGTGGCCGGTTCTTCCAGAGGGGCTACCCGTCGACGACCCAGATCTTGAGCCAATTTGGGCTGCCATGAATGAGTGTGAATTGCCGATCGTGCATCACAGCTTTTTCTACGAAGCTCCCTACTTCCCTGGCTATCGAGATATTTGGGGAAATGTGGCGGTTGCTCGGACGGCAGCCCATGTCTGGGGTGCCCAGCGTTTGATTTCCTATGTTCTAGTGAGTGGGATGCTCGATCGGTACCCCAATCTGAAGGTGGGTACTGTCGAGACTGGCCATGGTTGGCTTCCGAATTGGATCATTCGCCTTACCAGCCAGATCGACTATGTCAAGGGCGCGATTCCTGCTGATCTTCAAGCCACCCCTATGGAGAATGTGGCTGAAGGTCGAGTGTTCTGTGCGATCGAACAGCATGAGGGGCCTCATATGACTAAAGCAGTCATCGATATTCTTGGTCCGAACGTGTTGATGTATGAGTCGGATTTCCCACATCCGGAGTGTGTGTATCCGGAGAGCACGGACAACGTTTTGGCTTGGGAGCCTGTGATCGGAGCAGAGGCGATGACCAGACTGATGTATGACAATGCTGCATCGTTCTTCCGAATGCTGTCTGATCCCTTTGAGAACGGAAATTCAAATGGATCCTGAACGAGCCCTGGATCTTCTCCGCCACACCCGTGAAGTAGCTGCAAGCCATGACGTAAATGCGACTGTGGCAATACATGATGCTCATGGCCATCCTGTTGCACTGATCAGGGGTAAGCGCTGGCATGGACCCTATATGGCACAGGGAAAAGCCCGTTTGTCTGCAGCATTTGCAAAAAGTACAGTGGACTTGATCGAACAATGGAGTGACAGGCCTCTATTTCCTGCCAGCCTCATTGAAATTATTCCGGGGGGGGTAACTGTCAATCCAGGTGGAGTTCCGCTCTTCGAAGATGGGGTTTGTATAGGCGCTATTGGCGTAGGTGGATCTTCACCAGACCTTGACCATCAGATAGCTTTTGAAGCCGTTTCAAGTTTTGGCCTTGCAAAATGAGGTGAGTTTGTTAAAGAATAGGTAAATGTCAAAGAAAGGTGACGTCACCTTCAGTTGGTACAATGTCGAGCTTCGGTTCGACTTTTTATAATCGTTGATTGCGACATAAGTTAGTTCTATAAGGGGGGAAGTGTGATTTTTACAAAGTTGAGAAGGTCTGTAGGCCTATCTGCATTGTTGTTGGTTTCCGTTTTTGCTGCAGCGTGTGGTTCAGACTCTGAAACCTCGGGGAGTAGTAGCGCAGTTGCAACAACTGCTGCTCCGACAACGACTGCTGCTGCTGCGACGACAACGACTGCTGCTGCGACGACTAGTGATGATCCGATTAAGTTCGGGTTTCTTAATGGTCAGTCGGGTGACTACGGACCTTGGGGTGGTTGGGCTCTTG